>Ga0164297_10001125_pt1 | contig 29463 bp, 29 predicted proteins | sample GEODES058metaG_FD_113539 | JGI IMG/M metagenome (GOLD analysis project Ga0164297, IMG submission 113539) | Dystrophic lake water microbial communities from Trout Bog Lake, Wisconsin, USA - GEODES058 metaG | ecosystem: Environmental > Aquatic > Freshwater > Lake | place: USA: Trout Bog Lake... | reverse complement strand
TTTTTCTCCATCAACGGCGCATCGGACCTGAACATCGTCATTCGCACAGCGGTTGTACACAGCGACAAGATAACAGTCGGCGCTGGCGGCGCGGTGGTCGCCCTGTCTGATGTGGACGCAGAGTATGACGAGATGAGGTTGAAGGCTCGGGCGGTTGTGGCGGCCACAATCAAGGCTTCTGCTGCTCAGGAAGTTTGATTGTGTTCATAGCAAGCAAGCTGTTATTAGACTAGAAGTCCCTAGTGCGCCGTGTTCACCACGGGTCATTGCCGTCCTTTGAAGGATTTACCACTTCGTCTGGCGTCACCGCGCTAGACTTGGCAGCAGGTGGCGGTGCCGACGCGCTGCCGCCGCCCACACTGCTGGCCATCATGCTGAACACGCGGCCTGCGAACTCGCTGGGGCTCTCCACCGAGAAGCCGCTGGTCAGCAAGCTCGTCTCGTACAGCAGCGTCGCTGTCGCTGCCGCTGCTGCGCCCGCGGTCTTGGTATCCACCTGGCGCTTCAGGTCGCGGATGATTGCGTTGTTTGGGTTGATCTCCATGATCTTCTTGCCCTTCATGTAGTCCATCGCCCGCGCATCGCCCATGGCCTGTGCCCGCATGATCTTCTCCATGTTAGCGGACCAGCCGAACTTGCTGGTCACCAGCACGCACGGGCTGTCTGTCACGCGGCGGGACACCACCACATTCTCGCATTTGCCCTCCAATGTCTCCTTCATCCATGCCGTCAGAGCCGCGAACTCCTTGGCCGCCTCCTCAGTTTTGGCCTTGTCCGCGTCATCTCCCAGGTCCAGATCCTCCTTGGTGATGTCAATCAGCGTCTTACCCGCGAATGTGCCAAGGTTGGTGATCGCAACCTCATCAACCGGGTCGATCAAGTACAACACCTCCAGGCCGCGCGAGACGAGGCCCTCCACGAAGGGCGCCTGCGCAGCCTGCTGCTTGGAGTCAGCAGCGAGGTAATAGATGCCCTTCTGGTCAGGCTTCATGCGGTCCACATACGCCTGCATGCTGGTCATGCCGTCACCAGATGCGCTGCTGGCGAACTGCACCAGCTTCGCCAGCTCCTCCCGATTTGCGGTGTCCTCGATGATGCCCAGCTTGATGTTGCGGCCAAATGCCTCCCAGAAGGTGTTGTAATCCTTCTTATCTGGCCGGTCGGCGATCTCGCGGAGCATGTCCAGCGACTTGCGCAGCAGGCGCTTGCGCATGACGCGCACCACGCGCGACTCCTGCAGGATCTCGCGGCTGACGTTCAGCGGTAGGTCGTTGGAGTCGACCACGCCCTTGATGAAGTTCAGGTAGCGAGGCATGAGGTCTTCGTCGAACTGGTCGCTGATGAACACTCGGCGCACGTAGAGCTTGATGCTCCGGCTCTTGCGCATCCAGTCCTGCTGGTCAAATGGCGCCATGCCGGGCACGTACATGATGGCGCGGAACTCGATGTCGCCCTCGATGCTGAAGTGGCTGTTTGCCAGGGGGTCCATGAACTCGCGGAAGGTGGACTTGAAGAACTCGTTGTATGCAGTCGCCTCCACCTCCTTCGGGTTCCGCATCCAGATGGGCTTGTTGTCGTTCTGCACCTTCCAGTCGAAGCTGGTCTTCCACTCGGTCTTCATCACCACCTTTGGCTCCTCTTCAGCGAACGTCTCCCCCTTTGCCTCAGCCTCCGCCTTGCGCTTGTTCCAGTCCTCCAACGCAGCAGCCGTGGCGGCGTCGTCGCGGACCTGCACGCTGTCGCTGTTGGAGGACCACACCTGGATGGGGAAGCTGATGAACTCGCTGTACGTCTTCACCAACGTCGTCAGCTTCACTCCATCCGTCAAGTCCTCGCAATCCTCCTTCAGGTGCAGCGTGATGCGGGTGCCGCGGGTCAGCTTGTCAGGCGACTCGTTGATGGTGTAGCTCGTGCTGCCCAGCGTGCTCTCCCACTGCCAAGTCTGAGCGTCGTTGTTGCTCTTCGTCGCAACCGTGATGCGGTCAGCCACCAGAAACGCGGAGTAGAAACCAACACCGAAGCGGCCAATCAGGTTGGAGTCGCCTGCGGAGTCGCCAGCAGCCGCCTTCTCCTTCATAGCCTCCATGAACTTCGCAGTGCCGCTGCGAGCAATGGTGCCCAGACTGTCAATCAATTCCGCCTTCGTCATGCCGATGCCAGTGTCTGCGGGGCGTGCGCAGTGTCAGGGCGAGTGTGTGGGGACAGCGGACATCAGCGGGGCCGTCGTGCCTTCGATGACCAGCGTCTTGGTGGCTGGGTCACCCTTGATGCGGATGCGCAGGTCCGGCTCAGTGGCCATGGCATCTTTGTCCGTCACGCTGGCGGCAGAGATGACACAGAGCGGACGGTCAGCGCGCCGTGTGCCACATGCCAGTGCCTCTGCCAATGAAGCTCACCTGATGAACCGGATCTTGTCCAGCGCGTCGGACGCGTTGCTGACCAGCTCACGGAGAAACACCTGCAGAGACGACGAAACAGGAGGACAGAGTAGGAGGAAGGGGGTGTGAGCGAGAGTGGCTCGCTGCGGAAGCAGCCTTCCAAGCCACCAACGACATAGAGAGCGCGATCAAGGGACGCACATCCTTGTTGCTGTACAAGCTGTTCACAATCAAGTCCAGCAGACGGTTCACCTGCGCGGAAACGGAGTCAGCCGCAGCGCACGGGAGGCGCGCAAATCGAGTCACGCGTTGAGTAGCCGGCAGCCGGCAGGCTGAGCGCATAGCTTGCACACCTCCGCTTGATAGGTGAACGTCTCCGGGGCGGGTGCCTCCGCAGTGCTTGCGCGCACGACGGTGGTGACACCACGCTCGCCAGCGGCGCGGGCGCAACCAACGACATTCGCCAGACGGCCATAGTGCGGGACCTCCAGCGCGGTGGTGCGAAGAGGCGCACGCAGTGCGGTCGCCCGGACAGCGCGGCACCGACTGTGAAGATGTTGAGAGAAGAGTGTCGAGTCAGTCAGCAGCACGCGCGCGCATCTCAGAGTCCCGGAGGAAGGTCCTTCTCTGCCCCCTAGCTCGTCTCACAATGCGGCTGTCACGCACCCGGAGCGGTGGCTAGTGTGGACTGCACCGGCCAGCAGGGGCGTAGCAGCAGCATGGGCCGCCATCGCTTATGCGTCACGGGACAGGGCGCTAAAGGGGGAGCAGTGTGACATCATTGCTTGGTGTGTTGATATTGTGACACGCGCCTCCTCCGAGGACGACAACTTTTAGCCCGAGTCGGGCAACTGCGCGCCATGCTGGCGGAGAAGCGCGATTATTATATCTCGGGCTTCATGAAAATCACCATAGTCAGATGCAGTCTTCATTGCAGCCCGCATCGCCGCGTCGTCGCCCGCCCGCACGTCAGCGCCGTGCTTGATAAGGAGCGCAACAATTTCCACGGAACGCTTTTGGGATGCCATCGCCAACGCCGTGCCATTGCGAGCGTCCACAGGGGCGCCGTGCTATATCAGAAGTGCTGCGATCTCTGTGCGACGCCATATACACGCAGTGAGCAACCCACTGGCTAGATGACGCTCATTCGCACCGTGACGTAGAAGAATTTCGACAGCATCATAGTGATCTTCCTGAGTTGCAAGCTTCAATCCGATGGATCCGTTTGCATCTGCGCCGTGAGAGAGCAGAAGCGCTAAAACATCAGTGAGGCCACGTTCACATACCCAGTTCAAAGCCGAGCCATGGTAAGCATTCGCGTCAGCGCCGTGCACCAGCAGCAATTGTATGAGCTCAAAATTGCCGTTCACAATAGCCTTGCGGAAGGCCTCATCATTGTGAGCGTGCACATCAGCGCCGCGACGAATAAGAAGCGCTACAACATCTGTGTGGCCAGCGTGAGCTGCGCTGCGCAAGGCCTTGTCTTTATCGGTGGCGCTGTGAGCGTGAACACTGGCACCTGCATCGAGAAGTAGCTCGGCCGCGTAGACATGTCCGTTGAACGCCGCGAGACACAACGCTTTGTCGATAGTCCGCTCCTGACCTTGTTCGCGCGCCCGCAGCAGCGGTACGTCATGTTCATCAGTGCCAGATGAAATCATCACTTTGAGTACAGCGACGTCGCCATATCGGCCAGCACGCACAATGCGACTCGCCAGACGAGCCCGACGAATGTGCTCCTCTGTTGGTGCCGCATATCGCGGTCCAGGAATCTGCTGGCGGATTTGGACCAGCGCAAGGAGACAGGCCTTCTTCACGCATGCGAGTCGCGCGATCTCCACGCCAGGCAGCGGGAGAAGCACGACGACGAGCACGAGAGTCGGCAGCTCTGCCGCTAAGCACTCAAGCATGGAGCCAAGCGACTCGCTTTCATCGTCTGCATGTAGAGGCGTCACTGCGAGCTCGCGATGTTCCGCCGGCCCTACGTCGCACCGCGAGGCTCCGCGGACTGGCAGCTGTGGCACTGGCAGCTGTGGCATGCTCCGTGCCATACGCTCGCGCGCTTCTTGTGCCTCGAGCGCATTCACCTGCCGGCGCAGTGCAGCAGTGGTCGCCTCTGAACTTGCAAGGGCTCGTCGCGCAGTCTCCAGCGCAGTGGTGGTCGAGATATGAGAGCTTGCCATCGAGGGGAGAGAACACTTTGGCGGAGGAGGTCCTCGTGTGTTTTTTCATGATGAAAGCCCCAGGACATGCTTCAAACCCAGCTGCGGCTTTTCAGGCATCAGATCCGATGCCGCCGTGAGTCGTTGCAAGTGTGTCGCCGGCTTTTTCAACTCCGCAACATGCGCTAGCTTGGTTTTGAGTGCCGCCAGCGCTGCACATGCATCAGCATACGACTCCTGTGTCGTCTGGCATGATGCCTCCAGCTGTTATCGAGGAATAACACACGGACACTGACGTGTTAGTAATCATGCGCAATTCGTAGCGGAAAGTGCGTGATGATGCGTTGCAGAACGCACCAGCAAGTGGCCAGCCTTGACGTCCACCAACCCTTGTCCCGTGATGCGCACTGACAGGGATACCAATCTAACAACTATGGGGTGGTTGTGCACTAACAGCCTGTATCTGCGCGCGTGTGTGCGACACGTCGTGAGGGCGTTGCGTTGAGCAGCACGGAGAGAGGCGAGTGCCACTGGCAGACATATATGCTGGACTTCAAGAGGACACACCCTTCTCCCGCATGCAACACTTGGTACTCAGCAGTGAAGCCCAGCGCGTTGAACAGCCTCGACGGGTCACCCTGGTGGATCTCCGCCTCCTGCACCTCCCGAACAGCGGCACTCAGCTTGTCTGCTTTGTCTCCCGTCAGTGGCCTAGCTTGATGCCGCACAGTCCTGTAGAGAAGACAAGGCGCAGTAGACGCCGGAGGACAGAAAGTGAAGGGGTTGCTCAACCAGAATCAACAGAAACCCAAGACACCACGCACGCACCAGGTGCCTCGTTTTGTGTCGCGCTGGATGAGCACTTCAGACCTAGGCACGTCGCTGCTGGGAGGCGAGGCCATGCACAGGAAAAGGTCCTGGACTTCAGCTGAAGGCTCGGATGCAAGTCCGCTCAGCAGCTCGTGCAGCTCTGGTTTCACTTGCGCTGTGACCACGCCGTGCAGCCAAGCCTCGTAGGGCATTGCAAGACAGAGTTGAACGTGAGGGGCCGTCGTGTATCGCTTCTACAAGGGAACTCACATTGGTCTTGGCTTACATCACTCACGTGCGCTCAATACAGCATCACACAATCATCGTGTCCGCTGGCGAATGTGCGCCTTAACTGCTGCCATGGACTGTGCTGCGAAGGCTTTCTGCTGCAGTCTTGCCACCGGGTAGGCAAGCAGCGCGAGCAGTGTTCCCGGCTTGGAGACGGCGTAGATGTCGTAATATACACTCCCATCCGAAGCCAGCTCGACTGCGAATCGCTCTTCTCCGGCCTAATCACGCGGCGCGGGGGCGCAGATGGCGAGGAATGGCATTGGGTCAGATGGCCCCAGAGCATCGCTTCAACACAGCCATCGCATGAAGGACGCACCAGCATGTGACCGTGTAGAGTGCCATGCGCAAACGCGAAGCGCTTTCGTGCAGCCCGCGTCGCTCCTCGCGTGTCATACACCACTTGCAGCGGGTTGCGGGACCACAGGACCAACGTGCGCGCGCAGACGCACACTGAATGCCAATGGATGCGTCAATACGGAATTAAGTAACCATAGTTGAGAGTCGAGCAAACTCGAGCGCACCATTTGTGCCAGCCTTGGTCGACGTGCTTGGGTCCACGGACGCCCAACCGAGCTGGAAGTGCCTGGCGAAGTGATACTTGCGTCACTCATAGTGCGCTCCTCGAGCAGCTGCCCGGGTGTGGAGACCACGCACCCCCAGCGCTGCAGGTACGCCTTGACGGCCTCGAAATCTGCTGGTCCAGTGCCAACTCGCACACGGGTGTGGTCCACGACGAAGCCGGGCGCTGGTTTCGTGGAGTCTGGTTCAGCGCGCGTCATGCCTCGAAGCTGTGGCGGATAGTTGAACCCGCGTCTGGAGAAAGCGAAAGAGACAAGGTGAGCTGTGGGGCAGAGCTCTACAAGTCAACGCCTGTTGCGGGACGCACTCGGAGCTGCGCTCCACCGCCTGCTGCACATCCCTGCGCGTTGGTCGCGCAAGCGAGAGATACACCATCACTGATGGCTTCCGGGCGGCTCGCTACTTTAGTCACAGACGATGACGGAGCGTCTGAACTCGAGTGAGAGAAATTGTGAGATTCAGAAGCCTTCACGCCGCCGTTTGGGTGGTCTGGGCGGCTGGCCAGGTGATGCGCCGGGTTGACTACTTGGCCGCGCCCCGCCTGATGCTGGAGGTTGTTCCCGCGCTGTTGGCGCGCGAGGCGGCGGTGGCGGCATCGCTTGGCTGCTCTGCACTTGCGATGCTTGCCGTGGTGGTTGAGATGCTGGCTGCTGTGACGGCGGATGCGAAGCTGCAATCCGCGGATTGACTCGTTGCTCCAACAACTCCATGGCATCACCATCCGCCCAGTCGGGCATGGGCATGAGCGAGCGTCTCAGCACCGATGGGATGGTGTCATCCCCGTGCTGTGTGAAGAACGCAACATCGTAGGGAGACGCAAGCGTGCCGCCTTGTGCAGTGGACCAGCCATCACAGGCGACAGCACACGCCACCATAGCTGCGGAATGCGGCCCTGCTGTGTGATGCACCGCAGACAAGCTTGATGCTGATGCAGCACCTGCACGTGAGGCGGATGCGAGCGAGCCTGGGCCGTGCACTGCTGGTGCGCCAGTCAGGGCAACTCTGCGGATGCTCCGGTCGCTAACAACCGCAGCATCTACTGTGTCCAGCACACGTGCAGCCGGGGCAGTTAAAACAGCACTCGGGCCGCTGCCGTCATCGCCGCCACCCTGAGTGAGGAGCAGCGTTGCGTTTGCCTTCAGTGACTGGTCACGACCGCGAAGTGTGTTCTCCACCGCCTCTCTGGCAGCCACGGCTGGGGCTTTGCCCTGCTTCCGCCGGTGCGCTCCATTTTTCGACGCCACCGCGGTGTTGAGCAGCGGACTGTCCCTCATGAGGGGCACCCACTCCGCAAGATCAGCCTCGCCACCGTCTGCGCACGCGCGCGCAGTGGCGCATCGAGCCGCCGAGAATGCAGCCTCCAGCCGCGTGAGTGGCCACGGAGAGCTGGTAACGGCGGCGATGCAATCTGCACGAGTCACTTGCAAAGCACCAGTGTTCAGCTGGCCATCGCCCATCATCAGCGCTGTGTGCAGCGGCAGTTTGCATCCTGCAGTGCGGCCCGTCTTCGTGGCTGGTGCCGGCTCCGGTTCTGTGATGGCTGCTTGAGTCGCAAAGCTTGCAGCCTCTGCAAGGCTGAATGTGTGCCCCTCACCACGATGTATGTGCATTATTGGCGTCGCATACAGCACGCCCTCGCGGTCACATGCCAGTGAGATACCGGCGCCACTACCACCCTGCGGCGGGACGGCATCGAAGCCGCAGCACGACGGATCTGACAGTTGATTACCGCCAGACTCGTCGTTAAGCACCGCGGCAGCTACTTCGACGCCTAGCGGAAGCGGCGGTGGCAGTGCGGAGCTGGCTTCCATCGCGCGCTTGCGCTGCGTGTGCAACTCCAAAGGACTCGGCACACAGGTGATGCCTCCAACAGCTCGAGCACCCACCACGCATTCGCGCAAACTGCTTGCCCACCCGTGGCTGTCTTTCTGTTGCAGCGCAGTGACATCTGACGGGCGAGCAAATGTGCACTGGAATGCGCGAACAGCGGCTCGGCGAGAGGTTGCAGCAGTGATAAACCACGAGCGATCCACCGGCGCGTCTCCTCCCGTAGATGGCATGATGCTCACTGCAGATGGTAGCCACAATGCTGCGGAGCTGCATGACAACATCCGCGGCGGGTCGCTGTCTCCTAAATCGTGCATCCAAGTCAGCACCACATGCGCACTGGTAGAGCTGCCAGCGACAGCAGACTCGCCAGCCTGCGGCGGCATCGGCACATCCACGATGCACACGCGCCGTCCCGTTGCGAAAACTACTAAGCGCGAAGTCGGGTCTGAAGGTGAATAGCCCGATGATCGGCCGCGAAGGGAACACACAGCCTCGATCTGCTCCTGCGTCGGCTGTCCGCCGGCAAGCGTGAACACCTTGCTCCGCGACCCGCTCTTGGCGTGTGCAGCCAGTGGTATGCTCCACAGATTTGCGCCGTCGGCGGTGATGAGTGAACGGGTGGAGTTGCTAGTGCCGACAACACACACACCGCGCCATCCAGCAGGTTGGCCGTCGGGTCCGCACGCAGTGCTCGTCGCTAATTCTGGACGAGCAAGGTGCTTGGCAGCGCGTGCGGATTCGTGGGCAGCAGTTGCGGCAGCTGCGTCGATGATGCGCACGGAGCCGTCATCGAGGAGAAAGCAGAGCAGCTGCGCGTGATTTGAGTGCACCCACTCCGCATGTGTACACCGTGCCGTGGTCTTGACATGGCCGATAGAGTGCAGCTGGACAGGGAACACAGCATCGCCGGTGACCTCTGTGCGGGAAGTGGGCAGTACTCCAGCAGCCCGTGTCTGCTCCAGGCGCGCGGCATCCACGACATCTAGCTGGAAGATTTCCACGCGATGCGCACTGCGCGCGGCGAGCAGAGGCAGCTTCGGCGTCTTGACTGTGGAACACACAACAAGTGGATGTAAGATGGGGGCACAAAGTAGTCCCGGCGTAGACATCCATCTTGGACGCACCCTCTCCAAAGTCAAGCTGCAGCAATGGCAGCTGACCCGCGACTACGTGAGCTGCGATTCGAATCGCATTCACTCGAGGCAGCGCTGCCGAGGCTGACAGCCCCGCTCCCTGCTGTGGCTCTGGGAGTGTCACCAGCGTCGTGGCGACGCGACAGCCGCCCGGCCCACATGGTAGGCAAGCGACGACAGCGTGTGGCGCACTGCTCGCTTGGTGAGAGCGCGCCAGCACAGTAGTTGCAAGCAAGTTGCCTGTCAGCACATCACTGAGAGGTGTGAAGGAGTGAGAGCGACGGCAGTGAGCAGGTAGAGGTATGAGCTGCACACCTGCTGGTCTCTGCGGCCACGGTCTCCGCAAGCAGCTCGCGAAGCAGAGCGTGCGGCACGAAGGGCACCGGCGTGGCCGCTGGTGCTGCTTCTCTATTATGCGGCGCTGGAGGGCCGAAGGCGAGCGCGAGCGTCTCACCAACAGGCTTAAGACGCAGCTGGGTGATACCCGGCGCGTCAACAGTGCGCATGGAGGTCGGCGCAGCTGGGTCTGCACATAGTCTGGAGAAGTCGATGCCTCCAGAGCCGCCATGGTACAATGGCGTCGGCTCCGAGCTGCTGGGCAGCGCCATAAAGTGTAGCTTCACATTCTATGCGCACGCGCTTGGCGAAGGCCCGCTCCCGTGTGTCAGTTTTGGGCACGGAATCTTGCAGTGAGCTGGTGCTTCGCGGAACCGCATGCTATGCCGCCAGCGCATCCTTTCCGGGACAGTAGTGTCGCTCCGATAGGACCAGGCGTCCTCGAGGTTCGTGGCTTGCCGATAGAGTACGAGGTGCTGGGTCGCATCTCGGGCCAAGTCCCTCTTGTCCTCACCCCCGGCGGCGGCGGCGGCAAGGGTGGCTTTCGCTGGCTAGCGCAACGGTTCAAGAATGGAAGGCAGTGCTTTATCTGGGATAGACCGAACACCGGAGCGTCTGGCTTCACGCTTGGTGACGACGAAAGACAACCTGAGTTCGACCTCCAAGCGGACTACTTGCATTTTGCGCTGCACCAGCTGGGTATGGCACCCGCAATTCTGCTTGGCAAGAGCAACGGCGCGCGGCTGTGTCTCGTTATGGCCGCCAAGTACCCCGAAGATGTTGCTGGACTGATTCTACTGAACGTGACGAGCGGCCACAAGGCTGCCAAGCACCTGAGCAAGGAGCGCTACTACAAGCACCTAGACACAGTTGCATCGGGCGGAGGCATGCGTGCGGTGGCGGCACACCCGCACTTCGCTTCTCTGTTCGAGAAGAACCCGGCAAACAGAGCGCGGCTCCTGTCCTATCCTCCAGACCGATTCATGCTGCAAATGAAAGTCTGGGGCGACAGCTTGTCCAAGGGCGGTGATAGCGCAGCATTCCCAGTCACAGCCCTTCCTCGTGCCCTTCTCCAGAAGATAAAGCAGCCGGCGCTGTGCGTCTTCATTGCTGAGCCTGGAGGCGGAGACGATGGCATGCACACGCTGAGCGCCATGCAAGGACTGCACTCGGTGCTTCCAGGCGCAGCGTCGCGGCCAGTCGTGGTGTCCGATGACAAGGAGGTGTATTGCGCTGCAATTGAGGACTTCATGGCGCACGATGTGCCCATGCCAACGACGATGCCTCAGACTCCCAGCGCGGCAATACTAGCACAGCCGCTGCGCGTTCGAGAAGGGTTCTACCCGCAGATGCCTTCGCCGCAGGAGCTGCAGGAGCTGCGCGAGTATTACAGCCAATTAGCTCAGGGCCGCGATGAAGAGGCTGAGCAAGAGAAGAAGGCGCTGTGCAGCTTCAATGGACTCTTCGACGGGCTTTACAGTTGGAAGACGCCGCGTCAACGATAAATTAGTAAATGCACTTGCAATGGTACCCATTAACTCTTTGACGTCCTGGGTGGCCTTTGTTGTGAGCCGCTCTTCGCCTGCTGCAAGTACAACTCGCTCTCCTCCTGCTCCCGCCGCCGCTGCTGAGCACGCTGCTCATCCAGCTCGCGCTGCAACTCCTGCTCCCACTGCTGCTGCTTTGACCGCCGCATGTCTAGACGGGCCTGCTCTTGTGCCGCCAAGCGCTCTCGCTCCTCAACTGCCAGTCTAGATGCAATCACTGCGTCTGGTTCTAGGGACGATGCTCTGCTCAGAGGCGCGTCTACAGCAGCGGGCTCGGCAGGTACTCCTCCAGCATCATTATTTTCGCTGGCACGCGCGGGCGCAGCGCCGCGCGGCGTCAGTGGCGCCACAGCTGCGTTCGACGGCAGCACTGGACTGGAGGTCAACACCGGCGGGCTGCTGTCTGGCGGCAAGTCAACTAGTGAGGGAAGCTTTAATGTACCCCCTGCATTGCTCCATGACGGCTCCTGCATCGGGTTGAATGCCACGCTCTCCGTCGGCTTAGGAACAGCAGCAGCACCTGGCTGAGGCGTCGGCGTCCCAGCTGTCTGCGCGACGCCTCCAGCCTCCTGTAGTTGCAGCTTGCGCCGCAGTGCCTGTCCAGTCGTGTCTTCATCTACGCTGGGAATAGACACCGTTTCCGGCGACACCAGAGTCGCGTCCCCGGCACTAGGCGGCGTCGGCCCCGCGGAGCTGGCGCTGTAGCTGCTCAGGGCGCCATCCCCAGTGGCTGGTGTCCTTGCACCAGCCCAGCCAACAGCGCGCGGCGGCATGCTCGCGCCGCCATCAGTGCGCGGTCCCGTAGATGGAGTCACACTGGGCGACGGCATCTGCTCCGCAATGGCGCTGAAAGTGCGCTTCATGCCGCCCGGCGTGGCTGAGTTGCTGTATACTCCCCCTCGTGGCGTACCTGCTGTCCCAGATGCAGCGCCATCGCCCGCCGCCCATGCAGCGGCGATGAATGGGTGGTGCAGCAGTCGTCCGGCGTTGGGCCTGTCTTTAGGGATGCGGTTGAAACAGAGCAGCAGGAAATCCTTGGTTTCAGGGGAGATATGAGCCGGCAGCGGCGGCGGGCCCTTCGCGCTGGCGATGTGGAACATGGCGCTGACTGGCGTGGTGAACTCGCTCCACGGCGGCTTGGCGGTGACCATCTCGATGACTGTGCAGCCCACGGACCAGATGTCAGCCTGGCGCCCGTGCCCCGTTTGCTTGATGACTTCGGGAGCCATCCAGTACGGCGTCCCTTTCACAGATTTGCAGCCTCCCGACTCGATGGTCACCAAATCCGCAAGGCGGCGGGAGGCTCCGAAGTCAGCAAGCTTTACGACGCCTGCATTGTCCACTAAAATGTTGGCGCCTTTGATGTCGCGGTGCATGATGTGATGCGTATGCAAGTAATGCAGACCCTCTAGAATCTGCCGCGTATACACCGCCACCAGCTTCTCCGCAAAGGCACCAAAGCGTGATAGGAGCGAAGCGATGCTGCCACCAGGAACGTATTCGAGCAGGATGTGGAGCGCCTGTGTGGAGAATAAGGCACATCGTCAAGGGAAAGGTCAGCGCACTTCTGTGGTTGCACAGGGGGTGCGTGCGCCACTCGACGCTGCGGTTCTTGGTTTGAAACCCGTAGCCAGCAGCTGGGGGCTACGGACTGCTCCACAAGCCAAGTAGCAGGACGCTCGCGCTCACACGACAGTGTCGTGGTTAGAACGTGTGGACGCGCCTGTGGCGTGCGCTCCGTGCCGAGGTAGCGCACGATGTTTGGGTGCGACAGCTCTAGCATCAAGGCCACCTCCGCCTCCAGACTCTTCAGCTGCTCAGCTGCCCGCTCCATGGTGGTACCACTCAGCAGCACCTCCTTGACGGCTAGCAACTCGCCTGTGTCCTCGTTCAGGCCCAGGAACACGCGCCCAAACGCCCCTGTCCCAAGCAGCTCTCCACGCTGCCAGCGGAGCGCGTGAGACGGGGTCGTGCTGCCCAGTGCAGCACCGCCACGACTGCTGACACGGCCCAGACCGTCTGTTAACGGTGGAGCTGCGCCGTTCGCCGCGTCCGCACGAGGAGCTGTACCGTCGCCAGTGTTGCTGACTGTGGCTCCGCTGCTGCTGGCACCACCGCTCCACGTTGAGCCAGCTGATAATGGCAGTGTAGAAACACCAGGCACCTGGCGAGGCGTCACGGGCGCAGCAGCTAGCCGGCGGGCGATTACAAGGTCACCGTCGTCTTCGCTGTCGTCGTCGCTGTGCTCCCGCAGCTCAGTGGCGCCGCTGGGCGTCTCCGCCTCGCTGATTCTACCGCAAGCGGCACCCATTCGGAAGAAGGGGCCGTGATGATGCCACGTGGTGCCGTCACGCGAGAAAAGTTTTGTTCGCAAAGACGGTTGCGATGCTGCGGCCGCTGTGCGGGTGGCGCCTAGCGGGGGCTCCGAGCAGATGCAGAGGCTTGGCGTCGCCAGCCTCGCACCCAGCGGGGACGCCGTGCGTGGGTGCGGGCAGACAACAGACGAGGAGGAAGTTCGGGAGCACGCACGTCAGGCTTGCAGCTGCACAGGAGCTGGATAGCGAATGCGTGCTCTCAACAGTCACGTATAACAACAACGACGACGCCACGTGCACTCGCGTGGACATAGGTGCGTCGTTTTTGCCTTCTTCGCCTCCTTGCTTCCTAACGCACACGCTCACTGCATAGAGGTGTCCGACTTCCCTGGGCTGTTGCGTGTCATATCATGGGTCCTGGTTGGCATGGAGGTCCGTGTCGAGCGCGCCGAATTGCGCACAATCGACAGGCTAGCAATCAATACGCTCTGGCTTCAAGCTGCGCACTCAGCGCGCAAGCTGAGCGACAAGGAAGCTGAGGCGGTCTGTTCCCGGCTCGGAGACCACCTGGACGTGTGCGCACCCAGGGCGCTGAGCGACACCGACTGTGTCGCGTGCTCAGTCATGGGCGTCCACGTCTCGGTGGATGGGGAGAGCACTACAGTCAAGCTTGACGCCGTCTTGGACACCAGTCACTTGCTGCTGGATGTCTCCTCCGTGTTCAGCGCCATGGAGTTGGACGTGTCCGCTGCTCATAAGGAGAAGGGGAGCTGGACATTCACACTGAAGGGGCCGAGGCTCTCGGCTGGCATCATGAAGTCGCTGGCGCTATTGCTATCCAACCAGGTTGGAAAGCCAGGGATGCGCGCCACACAACTGCTTGAAGTGCCTGTTTGAACTTGTGATACCCCACAGCGTGTTAATCCGACCACTGTCCCCTCGCCAGAACGCTACACACGATATGTAGTTCGCTCTCTGTATTCCAGCACACTTCTATAGCAGCGAATGGAACAGCGAGCACTGTCAGACAGCGGCGCGGTGCAGAGCGGAAGCTCGTCTGCTGTGAGATGGGGGCTTCTGGGCGTCAAAGTCGCTCGCGCGACCACTGACTTGGTGCGTTGATGCCTATTCGCGAAGCGCGCCCACGCGCGCCTGACCGGTCGCTTGCGTGCAGAGTACTGTTGGTGCGGAAGTTGCAGTTGCGCTTGGTTTCGGCGCCGCGGAGAAGCTGCTTGATGGCCTCTCCGCAGTCGCTTCTAAGAATGGGGCGCGCATGCCGCAGCTGACGACCGCTATCGAGTCGAGTCTGGCGCAAGCGCGAGTTACGCTCGCTTCCGCACGGGCAGCTGCAAATACTGGCGTCGAGCTCAGCTCTCGCGCAGCTCAGCTCGGCCTACATCAGACAGAGCGATTGCTGAATAACGCACAGCAGCTTGAGCAGCTCTCCGCCGCGCTGCCAAAGGTTGCAGAGCTTGTACGCCAGTTTGTGGCTGACCGCCCGACAAACGTCAGCAACGTGGCGCTGCTTCACGCGCTCTACGCGCTCTCTTGCATACAGTCCGCCACGGGGCCGCTTCACGCGGAGGCGCGAGCCTGCAGCGACGTCATGGCTGCTCGCCAGGTTGACCGGGTTCCAGCGCTAGACCCCCCTGTTGACCGCGCTGAGCTGCGGCGCATGCTCGTATACGCAAATGGAGCATATGGCAACGCAGCTCTGGCCGTTCTGCGCGGTAGCGGTGCAAGCAGCGTGATCGACGGGTTGAGAACCGACACCCGCGCTGGTTTGGCACACAGTCTTGGTCTTCAAATCACCGATGTTGTGTGCTTTGAGCCGAGTGGCGTGTACCGGCCGGCGTATTTTGTGGCCGTGGACAGGTCACGCAGTCACATCATCATTGGTTTGAGAGGCAGCTTCAACCTACTTGACAGTCTCACCAATCTGACTTGCCGCACCAGCGCTGCGCCAGGTGGGGGCATGGCACACGAGGGCATGCTTGTGGCGGCAAATGAGCTTGCCAGCGGAGAGCTGGGTCACGCGGTGCAGCAGCTGCTGGCATCCAACCCAACGTTTGGTCTGCGCATCACAGGCCACTCGCAAGGCGCCGGCGTGGCCGCACTTCTCACAGCGCATTTCAAGCGGGCTGGCGTAGCGGACGTCCGCGGGTATGCGTTTGCGCCGCCGTGCGTGCTGTCCCTGCAGGCTGCAAGGGAGCTGCAGGAGGACGTCACAAGCATCATCTTCGGAGACGACATCATCTGCAGGTTGTCACTCGGCCATCTGGAAGACATCCGCAACGCGATGGCAGCTCTAGCAGCGGAGCCGCAGTTGTGTACGCGCGCAATCACTGCAGTGGGCCCTCCGCCTGCCGACGATATTGTGGACGATGCTTTGACCAGTGGCATGCCCCCGCCTACTGCTGACAACGAGGAGTGGGTTCGCGCGCTGCGCAGCTCCCTACACGCGCTGATGCAGGCCGAGCGGCTGTACCCTCCCGGCCGGGTGCTGTGGCTCCCAGCTGCCCTCGATGCAGACGGTGAAGTGCATGTTGGCGGAGCGCCAAGATGGGTAGACAATGCCGCCTTCTGCGAGGTGACTCTTTCATCGACGCTGTGCAACACGCACATGCCGCACGCATACGAGGCTGCACTGCTCGAGTGCTTCCCTGAACGAGACGACGAGGCACAGCTGGGTGCAATGTGAATCGCTTATTCGCTAGTGACTATTCAAATCCGTAATCCGTCGCGCTACACTAGCAGCAGCAAGCCCGGCCCCTCGAATCCTACCACGCGCTCCCGTGTCACAGGGCTGGGTGTGGGTGCAGCAGCTGCAGCCTGAGAACGAGACCACACGGCGTGCCGCTCCGGTGTACTCACTTGCGCTGTCTGAGTCAAGCTTGCGTCTGCAGTGGGACTGGCATCGGTAGGGGCACGTTGTGGCACTGCCGTCACCCCTGACACGCGTGCGGCGTCCGCCTTCAAGGCCCACATCGACTCGTCAAATGACAGTCGGCGAGGCGACCCCTCTGATGGTTGAGACGCTGGCGCCGGCGGCACACTTTCTCTGTTCTGCGCAGCGTCTTGTGAGCTGAGGAATGCCTGCAGCGCAGCCACCAACTCGTTTGCACCGACTGTGCCGCTCTCCTGCTCCACTGTGCGCTGTACACGCTGGAGCATGTCAAGCAGGTTCACTGCGTCCACCTCCTCGTCCACAGGGGACAACTCTGTGAGGTCGACCTCCCATCCGCTATGCTGCTGCTCGTCACCTGTCGTCTGTTGTGTCACCTCTGCAGTAAGCGGACTGCTCACAGGCGGCGACAGCGGCGTCTCCGCGACATGCTCACTGACGCTGGCTGCGGCTGATGCTTGTGGCGCTTGCACTGGCACACGCACGCGCACCCATCGCCGGCGACGTACGCAGCGCAGAGTACTTTCACGGCCATCACCCGGAAGCGGCGGTGAATGAAGGAACGGAAAGTCGACCGCGTAGCTCCAGCCCTGGCTATCCACCGCGCCCGTCTGAGCTCCTCTCATATCCTTTTGCCACACGTCTGCCCACCGCCAGCCAGATGGCAAGCTGATTAGTTCGCGGAGAGCATCCGTGCTGGCCGCTGTGTCGTGCTGGCTCCACCGACGCCGGTCTGTTGGCAGCAAGTACTCAAACGACCAGCCCAGTGTTGGCATGTAGCGGCTATGTTCGAAGACCCACTCCACTGCCGCGCCGCGTGTCTCATCCTCTTCCAAGTGAAGTGCATCGACTGCCCACCTGTCATCTTCAACAGGCGCAGTAGGCGGCGGCAAGACAGCTGCATCTGGTGACGCCACCCTGTTTCCTCGGGACTTGCCCAGGAAATCATTCGCAAGGACGGAGAACACCTCGGTGACATCCGCCACAGCATCGTCTCTCCCAGCTTTGCTGAGCAGGCGCTGCACGCCCTTGGCCAAGCTCATGGGCTGCTCTGGAGGGGCATCCACTGGACCAGGCGGAGGTCTCGGCGCCGGCGACGGCTTTGGTGAGGGCGTGGGCGCAGCTGGCAGGGGCGCGTCTGCATGCTCAGTAACAGTCTGTGTCTCCTCCGCTTGAGCCTCAGCCGCGCCATCGTCCGTGGATGCAATTTCCTCCACAGATGTGCCTTCACTGGCTAATGGCCGCCGATGGCCTGCAGGAGCGCCTGTTGAGCCGCCACCATTGGTGCTTGCGCCACTTCTGCTGTTTGAACCCAGCGCTGCGCGAACATTGCTGCCCTGTTGCTGACTGCCCCGAGAACTGCGACTGGACTGCGGCATTCCATCGTCTCCGCCGTCATCACTCTGTCGCCGCGTATCCCGCAGAACCAGATGGTCGACGCCGGACATGCGCACCAGGGCAAAAGTGCCCAGTATCAGGATGAGCAGCGCCAAGGCAAGGGCTAACGGCTGCAAGCGAGCAAACAGGATGGCCCGGCCGACAGCAACTAAGAAGAGGCCGCCGTTGGGATACGCTCCGGAGGCGGCGGCTTCAGCGAGACGGCCGTACCGCTGCAGTGGCTCCGTCGCCCGTGTTGCAGGCAGAGATTGCAGAATAGCAGCGCACACAATGGCTAACGCCGCACCAGCAAGGCAGCCTGCGGCGAAGATGGCTGCGAATTCTGGTGCGTGCGCAACGAGCACTCCCACCGGCGTCGGCGGCTGGTCCGGAGCGTCTCCGCGTGGCAGTGAGGCTGCACGCACAAGAGTGGCCACCTTCGCTGGCGCGCCTGAAGCAGCGGCCAGGAGCGATCTCTGCCACCCGGAGAAGATTTTCTCGTGCTCGCCGCGCACCATGGTGGTCAGCACGCCCTTCATGGCCGCAAAGCGCGTGAATGTGAGCTTGAAGGTCACCCGTAGGTGGGTCTTCGCGTCATTCACGGCGGTCAAGTAATACTGCACACACGTGTGGAAGGTGTTGCCGAATGGCATGTCCAGTGTCGTCGTCTCCTCCACCAGAACTTCGGAGCCAGCGCGCACGCGGAGTGCTGACATCTTGCGTCTGCTGGGAATCGGCATGCTGCCCACCAAATAGCCCCACGCAGCGGGCGGCGGCGTGCAGAGACTCACCTCACGCGTAGCCACCGGCGAGCCTCCTCCCTCAGCCGTGCTGCCAATGGACCAGGGGCATTCAACCACGCGGCTGGCTTTCAGCTCCTCACACCAGCTCTGCTGGAACGCGCTGCCCTTGGCGAACATCATGTGACTCAGGCGCTGGATACTGCATGGCACATCAACTTCCACCAGCGTGGCGTCGCCGAACGGCTCAGGAGGCTGTCCGTACAGAGAGGGGCAGGCGACAGGACCGGGGTGTGAGTCAGAGCCTTTTCTTCGGCGGTGTTAGTGCCACCAGCGCATATCCTGTGTCTCTTTCCGGACGCGCTTTGCACGCAGGAGTGCAGACAGCCGGCACGCAGGGCGTGGTGGCGCGCAGGTGCGCAGCAGAACGGACGTGGGAGTCCGTCGTGGGAACACACGCGTGCCTGTGAAGCGGGTGGCGTGCATCCTTGCTTGCGGTCTGCAAACAGCGCATCCAAGTCGCCATCAGCGAGCAGGTCCCGACCAGCTGCGTACAGCACGCAAGCGTACAGCGCACAAGGTAAAGGTAAAGAGTCAGTCTCTCGCAAAGAGCTTCGAGACCGCAGAGCAGGGCGCACCCTGGACCATTCCTCCAACGGTGTGCACTCTGTGAATGCCCCCGGGGTATGCGAGCGACTACAAGACAGACATCCGTCTGGCGAGGAGACGGTGACGGTGAGTACGTCTGACGTGTCGCCACCACAGCTCCCCTCGCCATCGCAACAGCGCCTCGCCATGGCACCCGCTCTGAAGCTCTACGCGCCCAGCGCGAACAAGAATGCGGCCAAGGCTCTGATTGCGGCTGAGTACAACGGCGTCAAGCTGGACCAGCCACCCTTCGAGATGGGCGTCACGAACAAGACGCCCGCCTTCCTGAAGCTCAACCCGCTGGTCAAGGCACGTAACTGCATGCAGGAGCGAGTTGGCATACTGCGCGCGTGTGGATCCACCGAGTGGCGGCAGTGCCCTTTTGGTGGCCGACCCACCGCGGCCACGCTGCTGGACACGCGTGCACTGGTGGTAACAGCTATCAATCGCCCATGGCCATGCAATTCTGACTCTGCAACGCACAGGTGCCTACGCTGGAGACGGCGGAAGGAGGCATCTTCGAGAGCAATGCCATCGCCCGCTACATCGCGCGCCTTGCGCCCAGTGGCCTGTTCGGCAGCTCCGCTGTGGAGGCGGTGAGTCCCCTGCGAGTCTTGCCGTCGCGTTATTGAAAACCTCCGCTGCTGACAAGCTGGACGGCTGACGTTCACGTCCCGATCGACGGTTGCCTCAGGCCCAAGTCGATATGTGGATCGACTACTCCAGCAACGAGATCGACAACCCGCTGAGCAGCTGGCTGTACCCCATCCTGGGATACTACCCATACGACAAGAAGGCGCGCACTTCAAGAGGTGTTGCTCGTTGTAATCCACCTCTCACACATCGTGCTTTCGCAGAAGGAGGATGGCGCGAAGGAGGCCCTGACGAAGACATTCGGCGTCCTGGACAAGGTGCTGGAGTCGCGCACCTACCTGGTGGGCCACTCGCTGACCCTGGCGGACGTGGTTGTATGCTGCAACCTGTTCAACGGCATGAAGCACCTGTTCGACCCCGCCTTCCGCAAACCCTTCCCCTCGCTGGTGCGCTACTACGAGACGGTGGCCAACCAGCCGGCTTTCGTGAAGCACCTGGGCCCGTGCACGCTGTGCAGCACCGCAGCTGTGTACAACCCCAACGCCGCCAAGCCAGCGCCAGCCACCCCAGCGCCCGCGGCTGCAGCCAAGCCCAAGGCGCCCAAGAAGGCGGATGACGACGACGACGGTGATGACGGCCCGGACGGCGTGGAGGTTGAGAAGCCGAAGAAGAACCCGTTGGATGATCTGCCAAAGAGCAAGATGATCCTTGACAGCTGGAAGCGCCTGTACAGCAATACCCCGTCCAGCCAGTTCAAGCAGATCTGCTGCGCTGGCCTCTGGGCGGGCGCGGATGTGCCGAACAGCCCCACCAACGAGCACTTCGAGGGTTTTGACGCAGAGGGCTACTCCATCTGGTTCACGGAGCACATGTACCCCGACGAGCAGAAGGTCCAGTTCAGGGCGCTCAACGCCGTGTCTGGCCTCTTCCAGCGCTGCGACTACGCGCGCAAGCACGCGTTCGCTGTGATCAGCATCCTCAAGGACGACGCGGCTGGCACCTTCCCCATCAAGGGTTTCTGGATCTTCCGCGGCCAGGAGATCAACTGGCAGATGAAGGAGGAGTGCCCCGACCTGGAGGTGTACTCCTTCACCAAGGCTGATCCCAACGACCCGGCCGTGCGCGCACGGATTGAGTCCTTCCTGTGCGAGGACGAGAAGATCGACGGCATGACCAACATGGAGGCCAAGGTCTTCAAGTAGAGCCTGGTGAGCTCGATTTGGGAGCGTCCTTTGTAGTTTGCTTTGTGATGCAATGTCATGCAGAGGTCTGTTCACTCCTCCGTTACTCCCAACAGTGCTGACAGCAGCGCTGCCGGCAGCTCCTCTTCCAGCTCCACGTGCGTGGTCCTGTTCACATGGCCCGCTGCGATTGCCACCTCGTCTGCAGTGGGGCCTTGGCCACCAGCCTCCTCGCGGCTGATGGTGCGAGGAGTTGCTGGAACATCGCCGCCGACGAGTACAATTCGCGGCAGGCCCATCATCATCTCACTGCGGTCACCGTCCGGCTGCGCTGCGTTAGATGCAAGGACGACCACGTGGTCGAGTGGGACACTGCATTTAAATGCCAGAAAGCGCAGCGCAAATGCACGCGATGCGCGCAGAGGCAGCACGCGCAGCTCCCACGCGCCAGCCGCATAATGCATGTGTACGCGGATGCCTTGGCGGCGCAGGCGGCGCATCAGCACGTGCTGCGCTGGGACTGCAGTTGCGCCTTCTGCCAGGCTAAAGCGGAGGCAGTGCTGGCCCGCGGATGGGCTCGCTGATTCCGGCGACAGCACTAGCGCGCCCGCAGAGGCGCTAAGCACGCCGCGGATGACGACAGCACGCATCCATCGGAACGAGATGCGCTCGCGCCACTCATTGCAGGGCACCAGATCCTGGAAGGAAGATTGCAAGAGCACTCCGCCCGCGTCTGCCACTACGCTGAGCAAGCTACCCTTCACGCCAGCCTTGTCGATGATCTGCATCGTAGCTTCAGCCGACAGGGTGGAGCTGACCATCAGGGCCACCGTACTGGTATTGGAGCACGCTTGAAGCGCTCCGACAGCTTGTTGCAGCAGTGCCGCTCCCCGAGCGGCGTCTCGGCTGTCGATGAGCACGGTCACAATGTGCGTGGGTCTGCTTGCCCTCCATGGATTGATGTCCGATGCCCGTAGCTCTGGAGACGCATGGCTGGAAGCCCGAGAAGATGCGGCCATGGCGCGGCGCTGCACATCATCCATGACAGCCATCAGGCGCTTCGTGTGGCTCTCCCAGCTGTACAAGCCGATGCGCTGCAGACCGTTGTCGCGGCACGTCTGCCACCGTGTCCTGTCTGTGAGCAGCAAGACTATGGCCTCTGTCAGCGATGCTGTGTCTGTCGGCTCACATAGCAAGCCGTTCTGCAGCACATCGTGAATCTCCGACGGGCCGCCGTGAGAAGTAGCGACTGTTGGTACACCGTGGGCAGCAGCCTCCGTCAATGTCAGGCCGAACGGCTCAGATAGAGCGCAGTTCACAAAGACACCGCGAGTCGATGCCGCAAACGCGTAGATGTCTGACTTCTCTTCCTGCCGATGGTGCTTGGGGAGGGCAATGGAGCCCCACAGATCGTGGCTGTCCAGCAGCTTCAACAGCTCCACCATGACAGATTTGGCACCAAATGGCATGGCGTCGATTGCGTCCCGATTACCAGCGACGATGACGAGGTTGGCGAGCTCTCTCAACAGAGGCGACTCGCCAAAAGCGCGCACGAGCGCACCCAGATTCTTTTTGCTGTCTGGCCGAGCGATGGCAAGGATAGCAGGCTTGCGCGGGTTGCGAAGAAAACGCGCAATCTCGCGCCAGATGGGTGGCTCCTCCTCGCCAACAGGCAGCGGCGCATCAGGATCCCACGGTCTCACCGTGGTGAAGTCCAGACCCGGCGGGATTGCACGCATGAGCGGCATCGCACGGCCGGTGAAGCGAATGGAGCGTCCCAGCGCGCGCTCCAATGTCGCATCGAATCCGCTGTACAGCGCCCACTGATGGTGGATCTCCTCCTCCGTCGAGCAGAATACCACATCGGCGTGGTCAAGTGCGCGCTCCTCAGCCTCGATGCGGCGACCGATGCGGTACTGCGTCTCCATGTCTGCACGCGTGAGCTTGCCGTCCCGCAGGATGCCTTCCAATTTGTTCTTTCCCAGGCTGTGCCCGGTCACGAAGACGCTGCAGTTCAGCGTAGCGCACATCATGGTGCAGATTTCTGCCGCGTCGGCGTAATGTCCATGTACGCACAGCAGGCGGGAGGGCGTTCCCAAGGCCTCTGCCAGGCGGCGCTGCTGAGAGAGCACGTATTCTATGCCGCTGTCGGCAAATTCACGAATGTGCGGCCACAGCAGCTCCTTGCGCAGGTACACGTCTGGATTGCCGGCTGGCAGGCGGATGATGTATGCACCGCCGCCGTCTTGTGGCGCCTCGCCCTCGAGCAAGTATTCCTCAAGTCGGCCGTAACCGGCATCAACAGTGGGGTCCGTTATCAGACGCGTGAGCAGGTCAACGCGATGGACGCCCGGCTGCTTCGCCAATGCGCGCGCAAGTTCGATGACATATTTCACCTGTCCGCCGGTATCGGCATCGCGCCCAAGCTCTATCTCTCGGCCCCGTACGAGGCCGTGAAGTGAGATCATCACACAATGAATGGGAGCGCTCACTGCCGCATCCGGCGCACTCTCCCTCAGCGGCGGCAGCCGTGAGTCGCTGAACGACAGTGAGCGCAGCCCCGAGCGGCTGGGCGACAGGCTGCCGCTGCGAGGGCTGCTCGGTGAATCATTGTCATCATCTCCAGTAAATGAATCCAGTTCATTCAAGCTGCCCATCGATTCGGGCTCCAGGTCAGTTGCGGCTGATGAGCGCTGCGCCTCCTCGAAGTCGACCTGCTTTTGCTTGCGTTTGAGGTGCCACACGCGCCAGAGTATGTAGCTATGCCGAAAGTTGCAACTGCTGCGCTCTGGATTGCGACCACTTGCAGCATTGGCCTTTTCCCAGGCTTCAACGATGTCGTCCTCCTTCATAGACAGAATCTGGCTGACGTAAAAGTTGGCGAAGAGATGTCGATCTGCGTCCACAGCCTCGTGGCCGTGGATTGGCCCGGGCTGGAGGCTTCCATGCAGACGCATCAGCTGTTCTAAGTAGCTCTCTACCCACAGGTTTGCCATTGTGCGCGCGAGAAGAGAAACGACCGTGGAGAGGGCGCAATGTCACCCATCCCAAGGGAAATTCTATTGGACAAAACGAGTGACTCATCAAGCATCTTCCAGCATGAATCCAAAATGGCATAGAGCCTCAAGGATACCGTCAGCGCAGTGGCCCTTGGCTTGGTACATGCGGGCGCAGCAGTGGTCATCGAGCCAGCGCAGCAGCTCGGGCTTTGCGTTGCCCACGCAGCACACACGCACTCCATCAACGGCCATCATCTCTGTGTCATTGCCGCTGTCTCCTGCGACCATGACGCGTTCGGCTATGCGTCTGACATCGCCATCATCGAGACCTGCAGCTGACCACTCATCGATAAGCGATCTTAATGCAGCCCCTTTCGATGCGCCGAGCGGCAGAACGTCCACGTCCTTGGACGAGCTGTAGATGACGCTGTAAGGGACGCCAGTCGCACTGAGAGATTCATTCAGCCGAGCAAGAGCAACATCCGAATCCGCATCTGCCGCGAGCTCGAGGCTTATCTTGTGCGGTCGCTGCTCTGAGGAGGCCTGCATCACCAGACCAGAGCCCGCTGCACTTGCTGCGCTCCAAAGCTGTGCATGATTCCAGCCGCTGCTGTCCAGTTGAGCCGCATAGTGCGAGTCCAGCTGGCCGTTGCTGCGGTACAGTTCAGTGCCAACAGAACAGATCAGAATGTCAGGCTCCATGAGCGGCGCTGCAGCCTTCAATTCATTGAATTTGGCGAGTGAGCGACCAGTGCAGTACACGAGCAGCGAATCATGCTCGAAACTGCGCTTCCAGACTTCATTGAATCCTCGAAGTTTACCATCCCCAACATCCAGTTCGTTGCCATAGAGCGTACCATCCAGATCCGTCACAAGAACGCAACGCGGCGAGTAATGTTTTCCAGTGCGTTGCATCGTCGAGGAGGGTTGGTGCACAGATTGCCTCTTCCCACGGATTGAGTCCCACGACAGACAACGAATCGACCGTGACAAATCGAAATGGCACAGTCTCGCGACACAGCTGCAGGCGAGACCGCGCTTCATACGACAAGGCGGAGCGCGCGATGAGATGACAGGGCCCCTGCGGCAATATTTTTGGACAGGGATTTGGATTCCACACGCCCTCGCACGGGCAATAAGATGCGACCGTGAAGCGCCCTGCGGCCGTCCTGACATCGTCTCTGGCAGCGCAGGCGCGCTGCAGCTGAGGGCTGAAGTTCAGTGGATGTCTGCTCTGGAAGCCGCCTCACGGCTGGACACGCTGACTGTGCTTCGGCTGCTCCACCGTGAATTGAATGGCGGTGCTAATGGCGACGGCGCTGGAGTTTCAGAGCCGGACGAGCTCCTACACTCGGTCGTCCAGAGCATTCACGAGCTCTCTGGAGCGTCCACTGTCCGTGGAACGCCTGCCACACCGCTGCTGATGAGTGTGAAGCGGGGCAATCATCAGTCTGGACGGTCATACAGCGCCGTGCCACCGAGCGCGCACAACGGTTCAGCATTTGCACTCACGGAGGGGACACAGGTGCCCGACGACGCGCTGGTTGTTGAGCGAGCTACAATCATTCGGCTCCAGCGTGAGCTTGAAGCAGCGCGGCTGAATGCTGCGCGTTTCGAGAAGCGTGCGAAAGAGCTTGCGGAGCGTTGTCGCTTACTTGAAACAGAGCTGAAAGCAACAACGAGCTCGTCCGCCTGGATGCACGACACGCCAGAGGCGCGAGAGAGAGAGCTCCGGATGCTATGCCAGGAGCTTGCGCGTGCTGAGGCACGGGCTAGGGGCGAAGCGACAGCTCTGAGACAAGCCCTGGCTTGTCCGGCAGATGTGCGCTTGGCCCAGGCACAGCGCGAGGTTGAGCATCTGCGCGCGCAGCTGAATGGCGATGCACACGGGTTGCACCAACCGCTCAGCGTTCTGGCGCAGGCCGATGGGGCTGATGGTGCAGCACAATTGGCACCGATGGCTGCAGGAGAGGCTGAAGCTGCTCGCGCAGAGGAGGAGGCGAGTCCGACCATTGCGACACCTGGCAGCAAGGCGCTGGACCGCGCACTGTCTGGCTTGGCAGACACGCAAGCACGCCAGTCGCCATTGCCAGCAGCTGCGCCCATCGTGCTTGTGCCAGAACCCATTCAGGAGGCGGCATCCGCTGCCTTCGTCCCTGCTGAGCTGAGTGAAGGTGACGTCTCGGCATCACAGGAGGAGCAGGAGGAGGAGGACGACACGAATGGCACCGAGGAAGCTGTTGCAAATGCCGAGGCTGCATTGCATGCGGCTCAGACTGAAGCTGCGCGTCTGGAGCAGCAGGAGAAGAGCGTGCGCACGGCCGCGGAGCTGCAAGCTACAGACGCGATGTACGAAGAAGAGACGGCACGCAGTGCGTCCGCGGCCTTGGCTGCAGCTGCTTCCGCGCTGTCTGTGCAGGACCCGAACATGCGGCCCAAGATTTGGCGGCAGCTGCATGCCGCCAAGGTTCACGCAGAGGAGGAGGCAGCGCGGGCACGGCGAGGAGCGCACAATGCTGCTGAGGCAGCGCGCACAGCATCTGCTGCCGCCAGAGCAGCAGGTGAGGCGGCAGCCTTCGCCCGAGCTACTGCGAATGCAAAAGCACTCGCTCTACAGCGCTGTCTTGCAGCTCAGCGGCGTCGTGCAGACCACGCCGCGAAGTGCCGCGCTTTGATGGGCCAGACTGAAAAGCTGGCAGCCAGTTTGAGGACTGAGCGAGCAGCCTGGGAACGGTGCCATAAAGAGGCTGAAGGTCTGGTCGCCGTGCTGCAGGCAAGTAACCAGCAAAACGCTATTGCTGGGGTTGTGAATGAGCTGGAGATGTTGCGTCGTGACGACGTGGACCCGGACTTCCCGCCTCGCGGCCCCTTGCCTAGGCAGCGTGCTGATGTTATAATGGCTCTCGCTGCTGAGCGCGACCGCATGTCAAGCCAGCTAGCGCACGTGCAGGGCTTACACGAAGCGGGGAGTACCATTGTGCGGAGACTCAGCGCAAGATTGGAGACGCTGAAGGCCAAGGCTGCCGGGGGCGATGGCAAGGCCATCAGTGCTGCAGGTATTGGTGAACGTTTTGCGCGTTTATTCTGATTCGTCATGATCGCAAGTCTCGCGCCGTCTTCGCAAATCCTCTGGACGAGTTGAACACGCTGTCAGTGCCGCTGCCTGTGCCTAGAGTCATACCCAGAGCTCTGGTGGAGGGGTTAGCCAGCTCGATGCCCTGCACCGGTGTGAATGCGAGCGAGCTGCTCAACCCACTCGCAGCGCCACTCGTGCCGAATTTCTTCATTGTGTACTTGGCCGCGTCCTTCTGGAGCTTCTTGCTCTGGTTTGTGTTCATGCGCAGGCGGCCGCTCCCCTCAGCGCCCACCATGCCGATGCCGACGCCCTCAAGCCCAACCTCCTCCTCAGGCTGGTTGAACTGCATGCGATTCGCAGCCTTGCGCACATCTGTCATGCCGTAGCGCTCTTTCATCTTCCGCAACCGTCTGCCGCCGCGCCGCTTCTTGGGCTCCAAGTCAGGCACAGGGAGAGGCTTGACAAGCTTCGCAGGAGGCGGCTCTTGCCATTTCTCAATCTTCTTCACCACAGCCGCGCGCATCTCCTGGCCCGCATGCCCTGCCGGATCCTCCCCGAAAGCATCCATGCGTGCCATGAGCGTGCACTTACTGCCAATCAGGCGGCACGCTTTTGTACGCAGCGCCGGCGGCGTCTGCTGGATGATGTCGCACCCAAAGATGAAGCCAGCGTGCATGTCCCCTGCTCGCACAGCTGTCGCTGTGCTGAATCCATTGGTCGCCTTTCGCTTGGCGCCCAGGACTTGGACGTTGCACGCTGGCATGCGTGACAGCACAGCCAAGCCGCCTGCAATGCCCATCAGCTGCGCAGCCACCTGTGTGCCCACCACCGCGCTCAGGTTCGGAGCTATGAAGGCCATGCGAGACTCCACGAAGCGCAGCACGCGGCGCTTGGCGTCATCCAGCAGCAGAGCCCGGTCGCAGGCTTGCAGCGTGGCTTCCAGCACCTCCGGCGCCAGTGGCTGCCCGTTCGTCGTGCTGCCAGTCACGGAAACCACCATGATGGTTGCACTGGGAAGCACACTCTCCAAGTCCACCTGCGTTGTGTCCATTTCGTTGCCGATTGCCCGCACAACACGGGCGTAGTCCACTGGGTGAAGAACCAGCGACTCCAGCTCCGGGAACTTGGTGCGGTAGCGGTCGCGGATGAAGTTGTGCACCGTAGCGACGTCGTTGTCGATGTCTACTGTCAGCGCGTTGCACTCCACAATAAGCTGTGGACAGGAGGAGTGCAGTGGACGTCTGTCAGGGCTCTGAACGCACGACAGAGGTAAGCTCGACACATTCGACCACGCACCTTGTATTCAGGGTCGTCTTCAAGCGGTCCTGTGCGCGCGCGGTCGTTGTGTGTCCTCGCCAGTGCGGCGTCCACCTCCTGCATAATGCGCCTATACCGCACGCTGTTCACAAGCGGCGCAGCTGCGTCCAGGTTGTTGGGTTGAACCGCTGCTGTGAGCGCGTTCACCAGCTCGGCAGCGCCAGCCGCCGCAGCGTCCGGCGCGCCGCCGGCGTCGGGCAACTCCTCATCGAGCTCGTCCAAGTCAGCAAGAAACGACTCAGCTAGCGTCGCCATCGTCCTCAAACAGACTTTGGCAAAGAGAAAAGAGCGAAGAACGAAGAGCGAAGAGCGGCGAGCGACTTGGTGCCACGTTCTGACGCGTCAAATCACCGCGCTCTTCTATGAGCGATGAGGAGTGCGACGCATTTACAGCGCAAATCACCAGCCGGCAGGGCCAGCTGACGGATAGCGTGCTGGGCAACCGGAAGCGAGAGCTTGAGCGTGTGCTTGCTCTGGTCAAGGCGCGTTCAGACGCGCGTATCACAACGCCGTTTCTCGACTCAAGGCGGCATGACTACACATGACACTCACCAATGCTCACCATGGTTTAGAGCGCAAGCCCCGCGGTGTTAGAGAGGACTGGAACGAAGCCAGTGGGCAAGCTGCTTCTGCAGCGCTTGGGGGTGCGTGTGCGGTGAACAAGCTGCGTGCGAGTAGCTGTTCTAGCAGGAAAGCGAGCTGAGCCTGCCTTCAACACTGTGTCAGGACGCTTCGGAGAGGTGCCGAGAGCTTGCGTTGACTGCACTAGTGCACGTCGTGGACACAGCGCCGGGAGCCGTGCTGGCGTTGCTGCCGTACGCTGTGCCCGTTCTTAAAGGCAGACTTGTACCTGCCGCTGGTGCTTCCGCAGCCAAAGAGCAATCAGAGGTGCGCGTGCTGAACTGCCCCCAATTCTATACCACTTTGCGCATGCGTCTGACGCCAAACACTGCCGCAGGAGCTGCGCGTGCTACTCGTTCGCTTCGCACAAGCCTTAGTGAGGAGTGCGCAGGCGTCATTGCCCGCATACGGCACCGACTTTGTCCTTCTGCTGGATGCAAGCCTGCAGGACACTGCCCCAGAGGTAGCCATCGCGGCGTGTGGCTGCTGCACAAGCCTCGCCTCATTGATGCAGCGCCGCATCGGTGTTGAAAATGCGCTGCTGTTGGCGGAGCGAGTCACGGTGCAGGTGGGTCACGGCAGAGCTGCAGTCCGCTTGGCTGCGCTGGATGCGCTGCACGTGCT
>Ga0164297_10001124_pt1 | contig 29487 bp, 22 predicted proteins | sample GEODES058metaG_FD_113539 | JGI IMG/M metagenome (GOLD analysis project Ga0164297, IMG submission 113539) | Dystrophic lake water microbial communities from Trout Bog Lake, Wisconsin, USA - GEODES058 metaG | ecosystem: Environmental > Aquatic > Freshwater > Lake | place: USA: Trout Bog Lake... | reverse complement strand
GATTTTCTATTCGTTTCGATGGCCCATTGGATATGCGAATGGATCAACGTCAGGAATTTTCGGCTGCCGATGTTATTTCTAATTATTCAGAACAACAGTTGCATAAACTCTTTGAACAATATGGAGAAGTGAGTAATTCAAAAACATTGGCAAATCATATCGTTCTGTATCGCAAACAAATGCCTGTGCAAACGATACTGCAATTCAAATCATTGATAAGTCCTGTGGTGAAAGGCAATCCCAATAAGTATTTGGCACAAGTGTTCCAGGCTTTAAGAATTGAAGTGAATGATGAAATGGGTGTGTTGAAAGAAATGTTGCAGCAGTTACCTGCTGTATTAAAAAAAGGTGGCCGTGCGGCTATTATCACTTTTCATTCTTTAGAAGACAGGTTGGTAAAGAATTTTTTTCGCAAAGGCAGTTTTGAAGAATTGCCTGATAACCCTTTCATGTCTGAAATAAATGAAGCGATTTTTAAAATCATCACCAAAAAACCAATTGTAGCAAGTGGTGATGAAATAAAAAGAAATAACAGAAGCAGAAGTGCCAAGTTGAGAGTGGCAGAAAAGTTATAAGTACTAAGTTATAATAAAAAGAATGGCAGAAACAGAAATCAATAGTAATAAAAATTCACTGAAAAAATTATTCAGTACGCAGTGGGTTACCGGCAACTTGAATTTTTTTCTGTTCCTAAGTTTTTTAACAGTGTTATATATCGCTAATGGCCATTTGGCTGACCGTTTTATTCGCAATAGCAGTAAAGCGCAAAATGAAATTAAAGAATTGGAATATCAATATAAGACGTTGAAAAGTGAAGTGATGTATAAAAGTCAGGAAGAACAAGTGTTGAAAGCTGCAGAGCCATTGGGTTTGAAGATTAGTAAAGATCAGCCGCAAAGATTGCAATCAGAAAAGACGAATATTAAATAATGGATGTAAAGCGTGACATATTATGGCGTGTGTATTTAAGCTATATAGCTGTTGTGCTTGTGTGCATTGCAATTATGAGTAAGGCTTTTTATATACAACAAGTGCAGGGGAAACACTGGAAAAGTTTGCAAGATAGTTTGCATCAAAAGATTGATGTGGTACAAGCCGAACGGGGAACTATTTATAGCGAAGATGGACAAATGTTAAGCACAAGTATTCCTCAGTTTGATATTTATATTGATTTTGGTGCTGAAGGTTTGAGAGAAAAAAATGGAAAAAGATTTAAAGAAAATATCGATTCCTTAAGTAATGACTTAGCAGATTTATTTAAAGATCATTCTGCAGTTGAGTATAAAAAAATATTGCAAGAAGGATATAAAAATGAAGACAGATATTATTTTCTCGAAAAAAATATTTCTTATCAACAATATCAGGAGATGAAAAAATTTCCTTTGGTGAGATTAGGAAAGAATAAAAGTGGATTTATTGCAGTGGATGAAAACATTAGATTGAATCCATACAATTTATTGGCATACAGAACAATTGGATTAGATAGAGCCAATGCCCAAAAAATCGGATTGGAATCAAGTTATGATAGTGTTTTGAAAGGAAAAGACGGTAATCGCTTGGTGCGCTACATTGCAGGTGGGGTAAGTGTTCCCATTGAAGGTGGTTTGGAAACAGACGCTGAGAATGGGAAAGATATTATTACAACATTGGATGTGTTTATTCAGGCAGTTACAGAGAATGCATTGATGAAGATGATGATTGGAAATGATGCTGAACATGGATGTGCTATTGTGATGGAAACAAAGACTGGTAAAATAAAAGCAATGGCGAATTTAGGAAAACGAAGTGATGGAAATTACTGGGAAGATTATAATTATGCGATTAATCCTTCAGAGCCGGGCTCAACATTTAAGTTGGCAACCCTCATTTCTTTGTTAGAAGATAAAAAAATTGCACTGAATAATATTGTTAATCTGGAAGGTGGTAAATGGAATATTAATGGCCAAACTGTTTTTGATAGTGAACCACATGAAGCAGAAGATAATATTGTTACAGCAAAGCGGGCATTTGAAATTAGTTCTAATGTTGGTATGGCTAAAATGGCTTTTAACAGTTATAGTACTAATCCCAATCAATTCATTCGTCGTTTACATCAATTGCACTTAGATTCTATTACTGGTATTGAATTAAAAGGTGAAAGCAATTCAATTATTTATAAACCCGGTACAAAATATTGGAGTTCTACTACATTACCCTGGATGGCTTTTGGTTATAACATAGAAGTTACACCGCTTCAAACAATAACATTATATAATGCTATTGCAAATAATGGCAAAATGATGAAACCTTATCTGGTGACAAGCATTAAACAGCAAAATGAAATTGTTGATGCGATTGATCCAAAATCTATTGATGAAAAAATATGTTCTGATATAACATTAAAACAAGTGAGAGAATGTTTGGAAGGTGTTTGTACTGAAGGAACGGCAAAAAATGTTTTCAAAAATTCCATGTTTAAAGTAGCGGGTAAAACTGGAACTGCATTAGTAGCCAATGGAAACAGGGGTTATGCCGATGAAATTTATCAAGCGTCTTTTGCCGGATATTTTCCAGCTGATGATCCTCAATATACTTGCTTGGTCGTTATTAAAAATAAACCACATGCAGTTAAACGTCATGGTGCAGATGTTGCTGCACCTGTATTTAAAGAGATTGCTGATAGATTGTATGCACGATATGTAAGGGATTCGAAATTTATCAATGCTTCTGTTATAAAAAAGGATAGTAGCTATTTCACTTATACTGTAGCAAAAGATGATGTTAAGGCAGTGATGAAAAAAATTAACGTGAATTATAAAGATTCAACTGCATTGGTAGATGATTGGGCCATTGTTAATGGAAACAATCAAGGTATTACGATTAGTAAAAAATTGGTGAATGCTAATAGAATGCCTTTATTAAAAGGAATGGGGATGAAAGATGTAGTGAATTTATGTGAAGCAATGGGACTAAAAATAAGTATTAAAGGAAGGGGAAGGGTAATCAATCAATCAATAATACCGGGTGAAGGTATTTCAAGAGGTCAGCAATTAAACATAGAATTTAATTAATAGTGAAGCAACTGCAAAATATATTATACGAAGTCCATTTAAAGGAAGTCCATGGCAAGACTAATCTTAGTGTGAATGATATTCAAATTGATTCACGTAAGGTTAATAATGGTTCTGTATTTGTTGCTATTCATGGTGAACAAGTTGATGGGCATAAATTTATCGACAAAGCAATTGAATTGGGGGCTGCTGTTATTGTTTGTGAAGTTTTGCCTAATAAATTAAATGAAAACGTTACTTATTTGCAAGTAAATAATTCACATGAAGCGGTTGCCTATATGGCGAATAATTTTTACGATGCACCATCTGCAAAAATGAAATTAGTAGGTGTTACTGGAACAAATGGTAAAACCACCATCGCAACAGTTCTGTTTAAATTATTTACACAATTAGGTTATACATGTGGTTTAATTAGTACTGTTCAAAATCAAATTGCAGATGAAATAATTCCTGCTACACATACTACACCTGATGCTGTTAGTTTGAATGCGTTATTGAAATATATGCTGGATAAGGGTTGTACGCATGTGTTCATGGAGTGTAGCAGCCATGCCATTCATCAACATAGAATTACAGGTTTGTTTTTTGCCGGTGGTATTTTCAGCAACATCACTCATGATCATTTGGATTATCACAAAACTTTTGATGAGTACATCAAAGTAAAAAAGAGCTTCTTCGATTGTTTGCCTGCTTCTGCTTTTGCTATTTCTAATCGTGATGATAAACGTGGTGAAGTGATGTTGCAAAATACGCTTGCAAAGAAATTTTATTACAGTTTAAAAACCCTGGCTGAGTTTAAAGGTAAAATTTTAGACAATGCATTGACCGGTTTGCAAATGTTAGTGAATGATACAGAGGTACATTTTAGATTGATCGGTGAATTTAATGCTTATAATTTATTAGCAGTTTATGGTGCAGCGATTTGTTTAGGTAAATCTAAAGAAGAAGTATTAACCTCATTGAGTTTATTAAGCGGTGCTGAGGGAAGATTTGATTACATAATCAGTAATCAATTGATTATTGGGATTGTTGATTATGCCCATACGCCGGATGCTTTACAAAATGTTTTATTAACGATAAAAAAATTAAGAAAAGGGCACGAACAAATTATTACAATAGTTGGCTGTGGCGGCGATAGAGATAAAACAAAAAGACCGATTATGGCACAAACTGCATGTGATTTGAGTGACAGAGTTATTCTTACAAGTGATAATCCAAGAACAGAAAATCCGGATACTATTTTGATGGACATGCAGGAAGGATTGACTAGTGCTGCAAAAAGAAAATATATATCCATTGTTGATAGAAAAGAAGCTATTAAAACAGCAGTAAGTTTTGCAAACAGTGAAGATATTATTCTGGTAGCAGGAAAAGGGCATGAGAAGTATCAAGATATTAAAGGGATTAAATATCCTTTTGATGATAAAGCAGTATTAAAACAAATGTTTGAATTATTGAATAAATAATTAATAGAACTAAAATGATATAAAAGGATTAAAACAACTGTCATCTAAGAACCAACAACTAAATTATGCTATACCATTTATTCACTTGGCTGAAACAACATTATAGTATTCCTGGTGCAGGATTGTTTCAGTTTCTAACTTTTAGAATTGCAATGGCAATCATATTGTCGTTAGTGATTGCAACGGTTTATGGTAAACGCATTATTTTATTCTTACAGAAAAAACAAATTGGTGAAAGTGTTAGAGATCTTGGATTAGAGGGACAAATGCAAAAGAAAGGAACACCAACAATGGGTGGCATTATTATTTTATTAAGTATTTTGATTCCTACTTTATTGTTTGCCAATTTGGATAAAGTATATATCCGTTTAATGATTTTGTGTACAGTATGGTTAGGTGTGATTGGTTTTTTAGATGATTATTTTAAAATAAGAGCAAGAAGAAATGCACAACAGAAAGGGGAAGCATACAAAAAGAAAGATAGTGATGGTTTAGCAGGTATTTCAAAAATAATTGGCCAGATAGGATTGGGAATTATCATTGGTGCCACATTATATTTTAGTAATGCTGTAACTGTTGAAAGAGAAATATTTTCTACTGATTCAAAAATTTCTTTGCAAAAAGGAGAGCGTTTAGCAAAAGATTCTAACATCGCTGTTGTAAAAGATGTTGATGGACTTATTCATCAATTTGTGAAAGTTAAAACACCCATTACTTCTATTCCCTTTGTTAAGAATCATGAATTCAATTACAGCAAATTAATTAGTTGGATAGGTAATGGAGCAGAGAAATATACTTGGGGTATTTATATTTTGATTGTAACATTTATTATAACTGCAGTATCAAATGGTGCAAATATTACCGATGGGTTAGATGGATTGGCTGCTGGTGTCAGTGCTATTATCGGTGCAGCACTGGGTGTATTTATTTATGTAAGTGGTAATATTCGTTTTGCAGAATATTTGAATATTATGTTCATTCCAAATCTGGGAGAGCTTTCCATTTTTGTTGGTGCTTTTGTTGGAGCCTGTATTGGCTTCCTATGGTACAATGCTTATCCAGCGCAGATTTTCATGGGTGATACCGGCAGTCTTGCATTGGGTGGAATCATTGCTTCATTGGCCATTATAGTTCGAAAAGAATTATTGATCCCGATTTTTTGTGGTGTGTTTTTGATAGAAAATTTAAGTGTGATCATTCAAGTGAGTTATTTCAAATACACAAAGAAAAAGTATGGCGAAGGGCGAAGGGTCTTCTTAATGAGTCCCTTGCATCATCATTATCAAAAGAAAGGATTTCACGAAAATAAAATTGCATTGCGGTTTTGGATCATCACGGTATTATTGGTGGTAGCAAGTATTATAACATTGAAAATTAGATAAATAAAAGTTGAAGTGTGCGACGCAACAAAGATGCCATGGAAACAAAAGTTGGTAACAAAAAATGAAACACAGGTTAGCCATATTAGGTGCAGGTGAAAGCGGAATTGGTGCTGCATTATTAGGAAAAAGAAATGGATACGATGTTTTTGTGAGTGATGCAGGTGTGATAAAGGAAAAATATAAACAAGAGCTCATTGAAAATAGAATTGAATTTGAAGAAGGCCAACATACTGCAGAAAAAATATTGAATGCAAATGAAGTGATGAAGAGTCCGGGTATACCAGAAAAAAATGAAATGGTGAAAATGATTCGTTCAAAAGGAATTGAAATGATCAGTGAGATTGAATTGGCATACAGGTTTAAAGGTGAGAGTAAGATCATCGCAATTACTGGTAGCAACGGAAAAAGTACAACAACTGCATTGACCTATCATATTTTAAAGACAGCAGGAATGAGTTGTGCATTGGTAGGGAATATTGGTTACTCATTTGCAAAGCAGGTAGCAGAAGACCCGAAAGAGTGGTATGTAGCAGAGATCAGTTCTTTTCAATTGGATGATATTAAAACTTTTCGTGCAGAGGTTGCAATTCTGTTAAATATTACAGAAGACCATCTGGACAGATATAATTATCAGTTTGAAAATTATATCAACAGCAAGTTTAAGATCATTCAAAATCAAACACCAAACGATTACTTTATTTATTGTGATGATGATGAAGTGATCAAACAGAAATTAGAAACACTAACCCATAACCATAACCCATTGCCATTCTCTATGAAACATGAAATCAAAAAAGGCGGCTACATCAAAGGCGATCAGATGATGCTTCGTATTCAGGAAGAAAGAGTGAGTATGAGCATTTATGATTTTGCTTTGAAAGGTAAGCACAACAACTACAATACAATGGCAGCCTGCATTGCAGCTGCAACCATTGGAATTCGAAAGGAAAAAATTCGAGAGGCCGTTAAAGATTTTCAAAGCCTGGAACATCGAATGGAATTTATTGCAACTGTTCGCGGCGTTGAGTTTATTAACGACAGTAAAGCCACTAATGTAAACAGTACCTGGTATGCTTTGGAAAGTATGAACAAGCCAACCGTATTGATTTTAGGTGGAACCGATAAGGGCAATGATTATTCATTGATTACTGAGTTGGTAAAAGAAAAAGTAAAAGCGATTGTTTGTTTAGGTGTTGACAATAAAAAAATCATTGCAGCATTTAAAGACATTGTACCAACTATTGTAGAAACCAACAATGCCAAACAATGCGTAAATGCATGTTTTAAATTATCAACCAAAGGTGATGTAGTGTTGATGAGCCCTGCTTGTGCCAGTTTTGATTTGTTTAAAAACTATGAAGACAGAGGCAAGCAGTTTAAAGATGCAGTAAAAGAATTATAAACAATGACTGAAAAAATAGCTGAATGCCTTTAGAAACTGCCGATAAATTATTTGCCCAAATTCCTTCAGTAGAAGGAATGCGTTCTCAATTGATACAGAGAACGAAGGGAGATAAATACATATGGGGTATTGTTATTTTACTGGCATTAATTAGTGTTTTAGTTGTATATAGTGCAACCGGTTCTTTGGCATATAAAATGAATAAAGGCAATAACGAAATTTATTTATTCAAGCAGTTGGCCTTTATGTTATTGGGTATGTTTTTAATTTATTTTCTGCATAGGGTTAATTATACGATATATTCAAGAGTAGCTGCCATATTTTTTTTCATCTCTATTCCTTTATTGCTTTATACTTTGTTTTTTGGCGCAAAAATTAATGAGGGAAGCAGGTGGATAAGATTGCCCATTATTAACATGACTTTTCAAACCAGTGATTTTGCAAAGCTGGCTTTATTCATGTATTTGTCTAGAGTGTTGAGTAAGAAACAAGATGTGATTAAAGATTTTAAGAAAGGATTTATTCCGGCATCAATTCCCGTCTTTATTATTTGCGCATTGATTATGCCGGCCAATTTGTCTAATGCATTATTAACTGGTGCAACCTCTTTATTATTAATGTTTATTGGAAGAATAAGTTTGAAACATATTTTTTTAGTGATATTGATTGCTATGATTCCTTTGGCATTGATTATTTCAGTTGCTGTTGTTACTTATGACCAAAAGAAGAGTGAGGTAACGTCAGATCAAGTAGAAACAACACATTCATTCGGTAGATTCAGAACATGGGTTAAGCGTGTTCAGGATTTTGTTTATGCAAAAGATAAAGAAACACCATATCAAGTACAACAGGCAAAAATTGCGATAGCGAATGGTGGGATTTTTATGGGATTAGGCCCTGGTAATAGTCGTCAAAAAAATTATTTACCACAAGCATACAATGATTTTATTTATTCAATCATCATTGAAGAATATGGATTATTAGGTGGTGCATTTATCATCATCATCTATCTGTTATTTCTATTTCGATGTATAAGAATTTTCAGAAAATGTCCTTATGCTTTTGGAGCTTTTCTCGCATTGGCATTGAGTTTCACGTTGGTGATACAAGCTGTGGCAAATATGGCTGTGAATGTAAATATCGTTCCGGTAACAGGTGTAACATTGCCATTGGTAAGTATGGGTGGGAGCTCATTCTTATTTACTTGTGGTGCAATTGGTATTATATTAAGTGTTGCAAGAAATGTTGAACAAACAGAAGGTAAAGAAGAATTGATTGATCAACAGGCTGCAAATAGTGTTAACGTAAAACCTGTTGTAATATGAGTAAAATAATTATTGCAGGTGGTGGAACAGGCGGACATATTTTTCCTGCATTGGCAATTGCCAATGAGTTAAAACAATTAAGGCCCAGTATTGAAATTTTATTTGTTGGAGCGAAAGGAAAAATGGAGATGGAAAAAATTCCGCAAGCAGGATATAAAATTATTGGAATTGATATTGCAGGCTTTAACAGAAGTACTTTAATAAAAAATATAGGATTGCCCTTTAAACTGATTAAAAGCTTTTTGCAAGTAAGAGATATCATTAAGGAATTCAAACCTGATGGAGTAATTGGTGTGGGTGGTTATTCAAGCTTTCCTGTGTTGCGTTATGCGCAATCAAGAAAAATTCCCACATTCCTGCATGAAAGTAATTCTTATGCAGGAACCAGTAATATTTTATTAGGGAAGAAAGCGACAAAAATTTTTGTTGCAACAGAAGGAATGCAAAAATTTTTTCCGTCAGAGAAATTAATGGTTACTGGAAATCCAATCAGAAGAATGATTGCACATTCCACAGTTACCAGAAGCGAAGCAATACATTTTTTTAAACTGGAAGAAAATAAAAAAACAGTATTGGTAGTTGGAGGAAGTTTAGGTGCAAAAAGTATTAATGATGCAGTAGCTAAACATATTGATGCATTTGAAAAAAATCAATTGCAATTAATATGGCAAACCGGAAAAACAACTGCAGCAAAATATGTTTCTATTGCCAGTGGTAGAAAAAATATTTGGGTAAAAGATTTTATTTATGAAATGGAAATGGCTTATGCTGCCGCAGATGCAGTTATCTCCAGAGCTGGCGCCATGGCTGTTTCAGAGCTTTGTATTGTAAAAAAGCCGGTAATTTTTGTTCCTTATCCAAATGCATCAGAAGATCATCAAACAGCTAATGCAATGTATTTGGTAAATAAAAAAGCGGCATTGGTTGTAAAAGATGGGGAAGCACCTTTTGTTTTGGTTGATGTATTGATGGATTTGATGCGAAGTGAAAGATTACAAACTCAGTTGAAAGAAAATATTGTAAAACTTGCTATCGCTGATGCTGACAAAGTGATAGCAAAAGAAATCTTGAAAAATATAGCGTGATAGAACTAAATAACATACGTAGTATTTATTTTATTGGCATTGGTGGCATTGGTATGAGTGCATTGGCAAGATATTTCAAATCAAAGAATTTGGAAGTAAGTGGATTTGATAAAACATCAACACCGTTAACGCGGTCATTAGAGCAAGAGGGTATTGACATTCACTATGAAGAAAATGTAAACATCATTCCAAAAAATATTGATGTGGTAGTATATACGCCGGCTATTTCTTCTCAAAATAAAGAATTGGTTTTTTATAAAGAAAGCGGTTACAAAGTTGTTAAGCGAAGTGATGTGTTACAATGGATTACTGAAAAATCTTTCAATGTTTGTGTGGCAGGCACACATGGAAAAACAACCATCACTACAGTGATCGCTCATATTTTGCGTGATACCGGATTTGGCTGTAATGCTTTTCTGGGCGGAATTTCGGCCAACTATCAAACTAATTTCTGGAGTAGTGAAAAAAATAATGTGGTAGTTGAAGCGGATGAATATGACAGAAGTTTTTTAAAATTAACACCTGACGTGGCTGTAATCACATCAATGGATGCTGATCACCTGGATATTTATGGAACCGCAGAAGAAGTAGAAAAAGCATTCATTGAGTTTTCAAAAAAAATAAAAGATGGCGGTGCCTTAATCAGTAAATACGGGTTGAAAAAAGGAAGAGACTTATCTGCTGCAAAACATTTTACTTATAGTTTGAATGATGAAAGAGCCAGTGTGTTTGCGAAAAATATTAAAGTAGAAAATGGTTCTTATGTTTTTGATGTAATTGCAAGCGGATGGCAGATCAATGATGTGCATTTGTTCATGGGCGGTTTACACAATATTGAAAATTGTATTGCTGCTATTGCTGTTGCAAAATTGTTGAAAATTGATATTGATAAAATAAAAAATGCTGTAGCGAATTTTAAAGGTGTAAAAAGAAGGTTTGAATATGTGGTGAAAAATGAGCAGCATGTTTTGATTGATGATTACGCACATCATCCCGAAGAATTGAAAGCACTGATAACAGGTGTAAAAAGTTTATTTGCTGAAGATAAGATTAGCATTGTGTTTCAGCCGCATTTGTTCAGCAGGACAAAAGATCTGGCAAATGAATTTGCCAAAAGTTTAGACTTGGCTGATGAAGTGATGTTATTGCCTATTTATCCTGCAAGAGAATTGCCAATTGGTGGTGTAACTAGTGAATTGATTTTGCAAAAAATGAAATTGGATAAAAAAGTAATGATGGGCAAGGAAGCTTTTAAATTATGGGTAAAGCAAAATAAACCTAAAATATTGGTAATGGCAGGTGCCGGTGATATAGATGCTTTGGTTGAACAGGTAAAAGAATTATTGCAAGACTGAAATGGAAATTATTAATTGGAAAAAAAGAGTTGTGCAGACTTTATGGCTGCTGGCGGGAGTAGGAACCATCATACTCTTTGGCGCAGCTATGGAGAAAAAGAAGAATAAACTATGTACAGATGTGAAGATTGAGATCGCTAATGCAGATGAGCAAATGTTTATTGATGAAAAAGATGTACTGGATATTATTAATCTTAACGGACATATTGATCAAAAAATAATTTCTGCAGTCAACTTAAGAATTTTAGAAACAGCATTGGAAGCAAATCCATGGGTTAAAAATGCTGAAATGTTCTTTGATAATAATCAGGTATTACATGTGGATATTGAAGAACGTAAGCCAATTGCAAGAATTTTTTGTGCAAGTGGCAACTCATTTTATGTTGATAGTAATGGTTTGCGTTTGCCATTGAGTGATAAATTAAGTGCTAAAGTCCCTGTCTTTACAAGCTTTCCAAGTGATAAGGCTATTTTATCCGAATCGGATAGTTTAATGTTGGAACAGGTTGTTCACTTAGGAAAATTTATTGTAGCGGATAGTTTTTGGATGGCACAGATTGCACAAATAGATATTACGCCTAAAGCAACATTTGAGATTATTCCAACCATCGGTGATCAAATAATTGCTATTGGTAATGCAGATGATCTGGAAAATAAATTTAATCGCTTATATACTTTTTATAAACAAGCCTGGTTTCAAAATGGAATCAATACTTATGAAAGATTAGATGTACAATTCGACAATCAGGTGGTGGCAGTTAGAAAAGGAGCTGCAAAAGCCTGGATCGATTCCGCAAAAGCAAAACAAGTGATGGTAGATATGATGAAATCAAAAGATAGTTCTGAGGTTGTAGAGAAAGATTCCATCAAAACAATAAAGCCATTAATAAAAAATTGGGTTATAGGAACAAAACAAAATAAAGTTTCAAATAATTCGTTATCAAATGGTCAAATTGGGCAAACCGTGAAAACAAAAAAGCCTTTGGTTAAAAAGATAATACCCAAAGCTGTGATGCAAAAGACCCAATAATAAAGTCTTGAAAACAGAATAAAGTTGAAACGATTATAGCGTTTAAGTCCTATTGAATCCGAAACCCAGTAAACAAATTAAAACGTATCTGTATGAGTCAAAATGAGGCACCCATCATAGTTGGCCTTGATATTGGAACTACAAAAATTGCTGCTATTGCCGGCAGAAAGAATGAACACGGTAAATTAGAAATTCTTGGTTTCGGACTAGCCAAGAGTAATGGTGTTCAGCATGGTCAGGTGTTAAATATCGATCAAACTATCAAAGCCATTCAGCAAGCTTTACAGAATTGTTTAGAGAGTAATTCCGAATTAGAGATCAGTGAAGTATATGTGGGTATTGCAGGCCATCATATCAAAAGTTTACAAACGCGTGGTGATATGGTTCGTCAGGATTCTGAGAATGAGATCAAACGTTGGGAGATCGATCAGTTAATAGAAAATCAAAGAAAGACTTTTATTCCTGCCGGTGATCAAATCATTGATGTCATTCCGCAAGATTTTCATGTAGACAATATTCAAAACATTAAAGATCCTGTTGGTTACAATGGTGTTAAAGTAGGTGCTAACTTTCATATTATCACGGGTGATAAAAATGCAATCAGAAATATTAATCGTGCTGTAGATAAAAGTGGATTAAGTACAAAAGATTTAGTGTTACAACCATTAGCATCTGCTTCTGCAGTAATGAGTGAAATAGATATGGAAGCAGGTGTAGCTATTTTAGATATTGGTGGTGGCACTTCTGATTTGGCAGTTTTTTATGAAGGCATTTTAAAACATACTGCAGTTATTCCTTTTGGCGGAGAAAACATTACCAATGATATACGTTTAGGATTAGGTGTGTTGAAGCAACAAGCTGAAGCAATGAAAGTGCAATTCGGAAGTGCATTGGCAGATGAAGCGAAAGCAAATGCTTATATCACCATACCCGGATTGAAAGGAATGCCTGCAAAAGAGATCAGTGTAAAAAATTTAGCACAGATCATTCAGGCAAGAATGGGTGAGATACTGGATTTCGTTTCTTATCATTTAAAACAAGTGGGTTTGGATAACAGAGCATTGAATGGTGGTGTAATCCTTACCGGTGGCGGATCTCAGCTAAAGCATTTAATTCAGTTAACAGAATACATTACCGGTTTGAATGCAAGAATTGGATTACCAAATGAACACTTAGCGCCAAATCATATTGAAGAATTAAAAAAACCAATGTATTCAACATGTATTGGTTTGATATTGAAAGGATATAGTGATTATGAACATAAATACAAAGAGTTTACTGATAAATTCAAGAAAGTAGAAGTGCCAAAGAATTTAAAAGTAGATGAAGAAGAAACAAAGGCAACTGTTGCAGAAAAGAAAATAATGAATGTGAAAGACAGAGCTGAGAAAATTAAATTCTGGGACAAGTTCAAAAACAATTTGATCGACTTGTTCAAAGAAGAAGAAGACCATGTAATAAAATAATCGGCTATAAATTATGAGTAGCTATTCATAACTCATAATTCAAAATAATAAATCCAATCTCTTTAGAAGACCTAGTTTAATTTACTTACTAACCGTTTAAAAACGTAACTATGATTCACTTCGATCTGCCGAAGCAAAAGTCATCTATCATCAAAGTATTTGGTGTTGGTGGCGGAGGGAGCAATGCTGTAAACTTCATGCATTCTCAAAACATTGAAGGCGTTGACTTCGTTGTTTGTAATACCGATTCAAAAGCCATTGAACAAAGTAAAGTGCCTAATAAAATTCAGTTAGGACCTCATCTTACACAAGGGTTGGGTGCAGGTGCTAATCCTGAAGTTGGTAAAAAAGCTACCGAAGAATCTTTACAGGAAGTAAAGAGTATTTTGGAGGTTAACACTAAAATGGCATTCATTACTGCCGGTATGGGTGGAGGAACCGGAACAGGTGGAGCCCCAATTGTGGCACAGGTTTGCAAAGAATTAGGTATTCTAACCGTTGGTATTGTTACTACTCCTTTTGCATTTGAAGGGCCTCGCAGAATGCAACAAGCAGAAGAAGGTATTAAAGCATTGAGACCGTATGTTGATACATTATTAGTAATAAGCAATGATAAGTTGCGCATGCAATATGGCAACTTAAAAATGAAAGAAGCTTTTAGTAAAGCTGATAATGTTTTAGCCACTGCTGCAAAATGTATCACGGATATAATTAATAGCCGTGGTCATATTATTCTTGACTTCGCAGATGTATGTACTGTAATGAAAAATGGTGGTGTAGCTATTTTAGGCAAGGCAGAAGTTGATGGAGAGAATAGGGCATTGCGTGCTATTGAAGAAGCATTGACTTCACCATTATTGAATGATAATGAAATTAAAGGAGCTAAATGGGTATTGATTAATATCAATAGTGCCGAAGGGGATGATGAGTGTACGATGGATGAGGTAGAAGTGATCAATAATTATTTACGGATGCAGGCAGGTGAAAATACAGATGTGATTGTTGGTATGGGATATGATAATTCACTTGATAAAAAAATCGGTATCACTTTAATTGCAACAGGATTCGATTCAAAAGATCCATTTGCGAAACCTGTTGAAGTGAAAAAGCCTGAACCTAAACTTGAAAAGATTGTGATGACTTTAGGTTTGCCTGATGAAGAAAAAAAGTTAGAACAGCCTCAAGCTTTGTTACAACAGGCATTACCTTTTGAAGATAAAGATCCATTTGCACCAAGATTACAGGAAACTATAGAAGAAGAAAAAAGTTTTGAGAGTTATTACATTCCTGATATCCCAACAATTGCAGATGATGTACGTGAACAAATGCTGGATGCAAAAGAAACTGAAGTTTTGCATTTTGAATTAAGCACTGAATTAACAGAAGAAGTAACAATGCCAACTTTATCTCAGTATGATGAAGTAACCATTCCATCACTCCCTGTTGTTGAAAGCAAACAGGAAGAAATGAAGTTGGTAGAGAGAGAAGAATCTGTTTCGGCAGCTCATTCAACATTTCTTGCAAAACCTTTCAATATTTATGCAGCCCCTGAAACACAGCAGGAGCAAGTGATTGAAGAAAAACAAGAAACCGTTTCAACACAAGTTATTGAAGAGCCGGTATACGAATTTACTCTTACTGAAAAGCAAGTGGCAGAAGAAGAAACCATTCAGTTTGAAGTAAAAGAAAAACAAGAAGAACTGATTGCTCAACCGCAAATGCAAACTGAAGAAGTAGTTGGTTTTGATGAAACAGAAGAACAAAGAAAAAGAGCGGCAGAGCGTATTCAAAAGTTGCGCAATCTTTCTTTCAACATGAATTCATCTGATCCTAATACTGAGTTCGATAGTGTACCTGCATATATTCGCAGAAATATGGAACTGTTTGGAAACACATTAACTTCTGTAGAAAACTTTTACAGCAAGTACACAGTGGGAAAAGATGAAAACAACAATACACATATTTCTACCATCAATACTTTTTTGGATGGAAAGAAACCTGATTAGTATTTGATACCGATCTTAAAAAAATCCCTTTGAAAAAAATCGAAGAGATTTTTTTATTTTCAATTTTATTCGATCGCTTATTTACATTTGTTGTTATGTCAAATCCCGTAATTTGTATAGGTGCTGCATTGGTTGATGAATTATATAGTGCATCAAAACCAATGCTATTAGCGACCACCAATGATGCAACTGTTCATCGCAGTGCCGGTGGCGTAAGCAGAAATATTGCACATCAATTAGCATTATTAGGAATTCCCGTTCAACTCATTAGTGTTTTTGGTAATGATGGAGAAGGCGATTGGTTAAAAGCTATTTGCAGTTATTCAGGAATTAAGTTAGATGCTTCCATTACCAATCATTCTTTAACAGGAAGATATACGGGAATTTTAAATGCAGATGGTGCATTGTTTACAGCGCTAATAACCAATGCTGCTTTACATTTGATAACACCTAATCATTTAGAAAGCCATAGTGCATTATTGTTAACCGCTTCGCATATTGTGGCTGATGCAAATATCAGTCCTGAAGCCATTGCATGGCTTGCTGCTTTTTCTTATCAACACAATATTCCTTTTATTATTGAACCGGTTTCTGTTCCGCCTGCACAAAAATTAGCCAACTTAAATTTTAAGGGTGTGTTCATGGTAACACCGAATGAAGATGAGTTGCCTGCTTTATGTAATAAACATAATTCTATCATGCAAATGCAAGCACAAGAATTATTAGATCGTGGTGTTGAAAAAATTTGGTTGCATAAAGGTGCAGAAGGTTCGGTTTTATTTACCAATGGCAAAGCTATTACATTGCATGCACCCATCATTCCATTTGTTAAAGATTGTACCGGTGCTGGTGATGGTTCTTTATCAGGGTTTATCATGGCAAAATATTTGGGCAAGAGTGATGAAGAGAGTTTGAAAATTGCACATACTTTATCAGCCGAAATTTTACAGGTAGATGGAGCTATTGCTACCCATTTAAATCAGGAGAAATTATTAGCGAGTGTGTCGAAATATTATGAAGAATAATTTTTAATGATCGGCTTTTAATTGCATGGCATCTTTTGTTGCGTCGCACACTTGTACAGTATAACTTTATTCAACAATTATGACTCATCCTTTTCTTGAAATACATCCCGAAGTAGCAACAGCTTTGCAACAAGGCAAACCTCTTGTGGCATTGGAATCTACTATTATTTCACATGGAATGCCTTATCCTAAAAATGTAGAAACAGCATTAGCTGTTGAGCAAACTGTTAGAGACAATGGTGCTACTCCGGCAACCATCGCAATATTCGATGGTAAATGTTTTGTTGGCTTATCGAAAGAGCAAATTGAATTTTTCGGTAAAGAAAAAAATGTTTGGAAAGTTAGTCTGCAAGATATGCCTTTTGTTATTTCAAAAAAATTATATGGCGCCACAACAGTAGCAGCTACTATGCGAATTGCATCGATGGCAGGTATCAAGATATTTGTAACTGGTGGTATCGGGGGTGTACACCGAGGCGCTGAAAAAAGTATGGATATTTCTGCGGATCTGACTGAAATGGAAAATACATCTGTTGCAGTGGTTTCGGCGGGCGTAAAATCAATTTTAGATATAGCACTCACTTTAGAATATCTAGAAACAAAAGGAATTCCGGTTGTAACCATCGGACAAAATGAATTCCCCAGTTTTTATTCTCGTAACAGCGGATTGGATACTCCGCTTCGTTTAGATTCTGCAAAAGAAATTGCAGGCATGTTGAAAGTTAAGTGGCTATTGGGTTTGCAAGGTTCCGTTTTAATTGCCAACCCTGTACCCAAAGAACAAGAGATTGAAGCAAGCGTAATGAAAATTCATATTGATGCTGCTTTAAAAGCTGTAGTAGAAAAAAATATTAAAGGCAAGGAAGTAACTCCATTTTTATTACAATGGATTGCCGAACATACACAAGGTGAAAGTTTAGAAGCCAATATTGCATTAATTAAACACAATGCAAAATTAGGAGCAGAGATTGCAAAAGGATTTGTTGAATAGATTTTTGTTTCATTACAACATTCATTCTTCAACTTTGTTATTCAATAAAAAAACATGGCAACAGTTTTAATAACAGGCGGAACGGGAATGATCGGGAAAAGATTAACTGAGATATTGGTTGAAAAAGGATATAAAGTTATTGTTCTCACACGTAATCCGTCATCTGTCAGCTATCATCTACCATCTGTTTCATATGCACAATGGAATATCGAAAAGCAAACTATTGATGTTGATGCTATTCAAAATGCAGATCATATTATTCATTTAGCAGGGGCAGGTGTGGCAGATAAAAGATGGAGTATAAAAAGAAAAAAAGAAATTGTTGATAGTCGAGTTAACAGCAGTGCATTAATTGTAAAAGCAGTAAAAGAGATTCCGAATAAAATTAAAGCGGTAATCAGTACATCGGCCATTGGGTGGTATGGTGCAGATACGAATGAAAGTTTACAAAATGGATTTAATGAAGAAGCAAAAGCGGATGATGCATTTTTAGGAAGCACTTGCAAAACTTGGGAAGAAAGTATTAATCCTGTTTTGCAAATGAATAAAAGATTGGTGAAATTGAGAGTCGGTATTGTTTTAAGTAATGCAGGCGGTGCATTAGCAGAATTTCGAAAGCCGATACAGATGGGCGTTGCAGCGATTTTGGGAAATGGAAAACAAATCATCAGCTGGGTGCATGTGGATGACTTGTGCAATATGTTTATTTATGCAATGGAACATGATGAAATGAAAGGCGTGTATAATGCAGTGGCGCCTGATCCGGTCTCTAATAAAATTTTAACAATCACTTTAGCTAAGATGATGAAAGGAAGATTCTTCATTCCTGTTTATGTGCCATCTTTTTTATTGAAAATTATTTTAGGAGAGATGAGTATTGAAGTTTTAAAAAGCGCAACGGTTGATTCAAATAAAATAAAAAAAGCCGGATATGCTTTTTTATATCCGACTATTATATCTGCATTAAAAAACTTATTGAACAAATAATTTTATAAATCTCTTTTCTTATTTAAGTAATAACATAGCCACCAAATAGCTGTTGTAAAAATTAAAGTGTATAAAACATGAGCATTGATTTCAGTCAATGATTGTTTATAAGCTTCGTTTGCATCTTTATTTACTCTCCCAAAAAAATTTAAAAAGGGAATTAAACGATTAGAGATTTCAAAAGGTAAAAATTCCCTGAAACTGATTTCTTTAATTCTTAAATAAACTTTAATGATTGGTTCAATAATCAGGAAATAAAAAAAGAAAATGCCTAATGCAAGGAAAGCCTTACGCAGCAGGAATCCTAATAAAGCAGCAATGGTTAATTGAGCAAATGTTTGCAGAAAGAATAAAGGAATGTATTGTAATTCTTCAGCCCAACGAGTTACATTAATACTGTCTGAAAATGTAAATCCAAAGATGGCTGCTACTATAGTATATGAGATCGTTGTAACCAAACTTATAATAAATACATCAATCATCTTTGCTGTAATGAATTGATTTCTGTTCCATCCGTCAATAATGTTTTGCCGGTGTGTTTTGAATGTATATTCATTTGCGATCAACATAATAATTAATATAGCCGGCACTAAAACAAAATAAGAGGAGAAGTAGGCTACTGAATGCCAGGCATCAGGAAATGCAAAAGGATTTCCCAGTAGCATTTTGGCAACATTGCCAGTTACATCTTTTCTTGACACTGCACTTTCATAACCTTTTTGCGACATCCAGTTAATGCCAGGATAGGTTAATGCAACAATGCCAAACATCCACCAGAATGCCGGATATTTTTTTATTTTAAGCCATTCGATTTTTAAAAGAGGTAACATAAAAATTATTTTATTTCAAGAATGATTTTAGTTGTTGGTCAATTCAAAGAACTTGGCTTCCAAGCTTTTTCTTTTAATGGTAAGATGATTGAGTGTTACACCTTTTTCAAAACAAAAGCGATTTACCTCTTCTAAATTGGCTGTCCCAATAGGAAAGAATAATTGAATATTGTTGCCTTCATGTTTAATGTTGGTAAAACCCGAAAAGCTTTGTAATGCATGCTGTAATCGGGTTGTATCGGCAGCACTTATTTCAACAATATCTTCATTCGTTAATACTTCATCAACATTTCCTGCAGTTAATAAAGTCCCTTTTTTTAAGATGGCCACATGTGTACAAACCTTTTCAACTTCATCTAATAAATGGCTTGCCATGATAATTGTTTTACCATGTGCTGCTAATTCTTTAATAAGATTTCTTATTTCTGCAATACCAACAGGATCCAATCCATTTGTAGGTTCATCAAAGACCAATACTTCTGGATTGCCTAACAAAGCAGCGCCGATTGCTAATCTTTGTTTCATGCCTAAACTAAAACTGCTGAACTTGCTGTTCTTTCTCTGTACAAGATTTACAGTTTCTAAAACTGCATCAATATCTGCCGGCGTTCCTCTGCCACTGATGGCTTGTGTAATATTTAAATTATCTGTTGCAGATAAATAATGATAAAAATTAGGTGTTTCTAATAACGAGCCAATTTTTTTTCGTGAATCACAGGAACTAGGTTTGCCGAACCAGCTAAATGTTCCTGTATCGGCGCGTAAAATATCTAACACAATACTTAGCATGGTTGTTTTGCCGCTACCATTCGGGCCGAGTATTCCAAATACACAACCTTTAGGTACTTCAAATGAAACATCATTCAATGCACGTAAAGAACCATAATTCTTTGTAATGCCTTGCAGAGAAAGAACAGATGACATAAAAAAATATTGAGTGATAAAAAATTTATGAATGCTGCGTTTGCTTTAACCAAGGCTTTAAACAACGAATTACTTTTTTACTATCTGTACTCACCGCAAACTTTTGATCATAATCCCAAAATATCAAAGGAACATTATTATGAAGCGCAATTTCAGCGATATCTCTTAAATAATTCCATCTGTATTTTTTCTTTACCAAATCGATTACACCACTTTCTGTGCAGATCAAAGGCATATTATTTTTTTCACAGGACTCCATAACATTCCTGAATCTTTCTGAAAGATAAGCTTTGGTAGCTTCAAAAGGATATTTATTGTAATCTCTTTCTACAACTGTACCTTTTGCCGTATTGGGTAATGATGGCATGCGGTTTTTTTGAAAAGGATAGGGCAAACCGGTGATAAAGGTTTTATCAATAGTCCATTCTGCTCCCTGATGTGTAAAAATATAGGGTTCGTAAAAGTGAAAAGTATATAAAATATTTTCATCCGGAATCTTACCTAATACAATCAATTCATCCAAACTATTATAGTTGGTTCCGCCAATAATATAGGTTCTGTTTTTATCTTCAAATCGCAAATATTGAACGATAGTAGTAATGGTTTGTTTCCAGATATTAGCGCTTAAAGTGGGTTCATTATATAATTCAAAAAGGAGGTTGTTATAACCTTGACCGGAAAAGTTTCTTTGTATCTGTTTCCACATCCAGGAGATACGGTCTATTTCGCTGTAACTATTGCTGTTATTGAGTTTCCCGTAATGGTAAGTGATGATGAGATTTAGTTTTAAATCGTTGGTAATCGCATAAATCTCTTTCAATTTATCTAATAAAGCCTGATCCAGATTTGATGAGTTAGGTTGCAAAAAATGATCGAATGCAACCGGTAACCGAACTGTTTTAAAACCGGCTTTGGCAATGCGTTTTAATTTGGCATGAAAATCCTCTTTGTAAAGTTCGTTGGAAGGTGTCCAGTAATGTTCTAAAATGGAAAGATTAACACCTCCCCCCAATGTTCTTTTTATTTCAGAAATATTTTGGGGTTGAGGTTTTGCACTTAATGTGGATAGTGTAAGTGCAATCAATAAATTTATCCCGAAAAACCATCTTATCATTGTAATAGTTAAATTCATACGATATTGCGTTTCAGACTGCATAATAATAAATATGTCTAACAATTTTAAATTTTCATATGTAAACATTGATAAAGAGGCACTTGCAGAAGAGCTGGGTAAACGAGGCGGCTATTATGCCAATGTGGTAATGTGGAGCATTCTTTTTTCTTTTCCATTGTTTGTTTTATTGGATTTTTTATTCTTCAGAGATGAGTGGGTTTTGCTATTGTTAGTTAGAACGATATTTACGCTCTTATCTTATACCATTTACATATTAGGGATCAAAAAATCATGGAATTATATCTATACCATGAGGGTTTTTGCAAATACCAATGTTATTCTGCAATCTATTATTTGCGGGTTTGTTCCTGTCAGCGTTGCATTGCCCTATTTTTTAATGTTTTCAGTACTGATTCTTTTGTTTAACAGTACAGTTTTCTGGCGTCCAATTCATTCTATTCTTATTTGTCTTTTATCATACCTCATTATTGTTGTAATCTATTCAAATAAAGATAGGGTTGATAAATACAATGTATTGATTTCTCACGGTGGTGCAGTTTATTTCCTGATTTCTGCTTTCTCCTGCATTATCGTTTATAATCGTTATGTGATTTTAAAAAGAGAAGTAGCCAAAAATATTATGATTGATGAAGCCAATAATCGTTTGTTGGATTCTAATGAAAAAATCAATGATCAGCGATATGTTATTGAAGATGCAAATAGAAAATTGAAGATTTTAAATGATTACCGACATAATACATTGAATATTATGTTGCATGATTTTAGAAATTTTACAGGCTCCATTGCTATGTCGTTGGATTTGTTGAAAAACAAATCGGATAACCTTTCCGGAGAGCAGAAAGAAATATTAAATTACATTGGAGTAGGTAATGAGAAATTGAAATATTTAGCAGAAAAATTAGCAGATTCGGCCGATAAGGATGAAGCCAAAGTGCAATTTAATTATGAGTATTTTGATATAGGTCCCGAGGTTGAAAAAAGCACAATTGAAATTGCAGATGCAGCACAGATTAAACAAATTAATCTGCAATTGCATTTATCACCTTCGCCCATTATGGTTCATTTGGATAAATTATTTTTTGCACAGGTTTTATTCAAACTATTTACCAATGCCATTAAATATGCACAATCCGGTTCTGTGATTACAATTCACACACATGAGTTGAATGATAAATGTGTAATTGAGATTGTGAACATTGGAAAATTGGTAGGAATGGAAAAGTTGAATGATTTGTTTAATAAATTGAAAACATCAAAGCAATTAGCAGAATCTATACAGTCTGAAACCAATATGGGTTTTGCCATTGCTAAAAAATTAACTGAAACAATGGGTGGTACATTATCGTACAATAGTTCGGAAGGAACCGGTAATTACTATCGCATTGAATTTAAGAGTACCCATTAAATGAAAGCAATATGAAAGCTAAGCTACTATTCTCATTGGTAATGATGTGTTGTGCATCTGTATTATTTGGGCAACAACAACGGACGTTTGAATCAATGGGGTATGATGATCAATCCATCATAGGTATAACCGGTTCTATGAGCTACTTTATTAAAGTAAAACCTGATGATGATGTAGATCACAGCAAATTAGTGATTAACATTCGTACATCGCAGGTATTAAATCCGCGTAATTCTTTCGTAACTGTTTATTTAAAAGATGATCCTATTAAAACAGTGAATGTAATTACATCTGCGATTGATACGATGTTCAGTATTGAAATTTTATTAAACAGAAGATACTTGCAGCCTGATGGAAGATTCATAAAATTAAAAATCGGTGCTAAAATGAGCATTGGTGACGAGTATTGTAAAGATGTAGATAATCCTGCTTGTTGGATCGCTATCAAAAATTCATCTTATATCGCAGCGTATGGCCAATCGAGAACAACTTTTCAACGTAGTTTAAAAGAATGGATACAAGAATATAATTCCATTTATACACCTGTCAATGCTGATTTGGATGATTTAACAGCAGGTGGTATCATGTACACTTTATTAAAACAAGGATCGGCTGTTTCAAACAGGCAAGTATATACAGGTATTTATAACCAACAAGACACAGTTCCTGCAGGAATTATTTTAGGTGTAGCTGAAAAATTACCCCTATCAGTTCGTCAGACAATTCCTTCGTTGGCACAAGGCCAAGGATTAATTGTTGTTACTAAAATTAATGTGGGGAACACTTACAGAACAGTAATGGTAGTTACAGGTGCTGATGTTGCAGGATATAAAAGGGCCATCAATACCTTAGCAAGCAATAAAAGATTAAGCAGTGCATTTACAGATAAAATGGTTATTGCTGAAGGTGTACCCAGCAATGTTTCTTTAGATAATCCATCACCGTTAATTACTTCTTTAGAAGATTTGGGCGCACAGCCTGCTTTGATGGAAGGCATTGGTGGATTAAGAAGTAAATACACTTTCTCCTTAACTGAATTTAATGCCATTCCTAATAAACTCACCTTTCATTTAGATAGCCATTTCTCTGTTTTAAAACCGGATGACAGAGGTTTTATGAATGTGTATTTGAATCAGAACTTAATCTATAATGCATCTTTGATGGATAGAGTTGATTTTGTTGATGATATTGATTTAAAGCCCTACTTATTAAGTAAGTTCAATACTTTAGAAGTTGAGTTTCGTTTTCATCCGGGAACAAATATTTGTAAAGATGGATTCAGTAATTTCTTTGCATTCATCAATACCAAAAGTTCTACGCTTACATTCTCCGGTGAAAGAGAAAATCGTTTTTACAGTTTCTTTAATTTTCCTGCAGAGTTTAGAAAGGAACCATCTAAAATTGTGGTATCTCCGGCATTATTCAATTCGAATATTGTTTCCTCTATCGGTGAATTATATTATCAGTTAAATACACCCATTAAAAACGATTTCAATAAATTAATTGTTCCGCAATTGGTTTCATCCGATAAAACAACATTGGATGAATTGCGCGGCTTTAATTTAATTACACTATTGCCTCGTAACGATCCGTTTGCAAAGAATTTTACACAGTTGCCAATTCAATCCGATAAAGATTTTCAATTGTATAAAGATAGTAAAGGGTCATTAACTTATTCGATAAATGATTTCTCGAACAGTGGTATGGCACAGATATTTAGAGAGAAGGGAAATACTATTTTATTTATTACTGCTATCGGCGATAGTACTTATAAAGATGCATTTGAAAGCGTAATCAAAAATTTTGGGACACAGTTAACAGAGATAGAGAGTAATGTTTGTATCGCGAACAGTAATTGATTGAGTAATTACTTCTTTAAAATACCCGAAGACAGCAACTCGGTTATTTATAAAGGGGAACGAAGTAAACTTTCTATATTCTGGGATAGATATAAATATATTGTATTGTCTATTCTTTTAATCTTGGTATTACTTGCATTCTTCTTTGTTCGTAATAAAGTAAAGAAATCGCAGGAAATAGTGTAAGGATAGTAAGGATATTTTTTCAGGCGATTAAAAATTTAATATGGCAGTTTGTGCATTACATAAAATGGTGGACGAAGGAATTTTTTCCGACGAGAAACTGCAAGAAATTGAATCGATTGCAGATACTTATAATTATGCGCCCATTAAAGCTGCATTGAACTTCGGATTTTTAACGCGAAAAGAATATACCATCTTTCTTGAAAAAGAAGGTTATCCGTTCGTTGATGTGAGAAATGAAGAGATTGATGACAGCTATGTTTCACAATGTGATATTCAACATCTGAACTCGTTTTTGTATATACCATTACGAAAATTATCTGACGGTAAATTATTGGTCGCAGCTGCAGATCCTTTTGATGAGAAATTATTGAACAGTTTATTTGCAAAATTTAACACAGAAATAAAAATTGTTGCCACGTCGGATCTTGATATTACCTGGATGGCACATAAAATAAGAGGCGAGTTTCATGTAAAAGAAGCTGTATTCAGTTTGATGAGAAAAGATCCTGCCAGCTCAGGGTTGATTACTTTTACAGACAATCAGTTGTATTTTATCTTTGGATTTATTGGTATTGTTATTGTTTTATTGGTATTATTTTTCAATACTACTTTTATCGTCATCAACTTATTAGCAAGTTTATTATTCCTTTTCTCCATCACTTTCAAATTATTCCTTGCAATGAAAGGCTCAATGTCTGAATTGCGCGAAGAAGTTACCAAAGACGAGGTTAGAAATGTAAATAATACAACATTACCGGTTTATACTATTTTGTTACCGGTATATAAAGAAGATAAACTAATCAGAAAGTTAATCTGGAACTTAAGAAGTCTGGATTATCCAAAAAATAAATTGGATGTAAAATTATTGATTGAAGAAGATGATGACAAAACATTGAATGCAGTTAAGAACCTCGATTTTCCTGCCAACTTTGAAACCATTGTTGTTCCGTTTCACATGCCAAAAACAAAACCCAAAGCATGTAATTACGGATTGTATTTCTCAAGAGGAGAATATCTTACCATTTATGATGCAGAAGATGTACCTGATTCTGATCAATTAAAAAAAGTAGTGGCTTTATTCAGAAAATTGCCCGATGAGTTTGTTGTAATGCAGGGTGCCTTAAATTATTTTAATAAGAATGAAAATTTATTGACAAGGATGTTTACTCTCGAATATTCTTATTGGTTCGATTATATGTTAACGGGATTAGAAACATTGGATGTGCCGATTCCTTTAGGAGGAACAAGCAATCATTTTAAATTAAATAAGTTATTGGAGTTGGGTGCATGGGATCCTTTCAATGTAACCGAAGATGCTGACTTAGGTGTACGGGTGTATGATAAACAATATAAAGTAGGTGTTGTAAACAGTACTACTTTAGAAGAAGCAAATAATGAATTCTTTAACTGGATTCGTCAACGTTCTCGTTGGATCAAAGGTTATATGCAAACTTATTTAGTGCACATGCGTAAGCCGGTAGATTTGATTCGTCGTATCGGTTGGGGCGGATTCTTTGGTTTTAATTTCTTTATTGGCGGAACAGCATTTACCTTTTTATTGTATCCGATATTGTTATTGTTCTTTGCTTTGTATATGATCTTCAGTTTTAAAGTTAGACAATGGTTCCCCGATTGGGTTTTATATATCTCCACATTCAACTTCATTGCCGGAAACGTAATGATGGTGTATGTAAACATGATGGCGGTATTTAAACGACGGTATTATGAGTTGATTATGTTCTCTATATTAAATCCCTTATACTGGTTAATGCACTCAGCTGCTGCCTACAAAGGTTTGTGGCAATTGATCTATAAACCTTTTTATTGGGAAAAAACAAATCATGGTTTAAGTAAATTATCATCCGCAAGTGCAGTAAATACTGCTGCGTAATTATGGCATTTTTAAGAAAATATATCGCCATTTATTTAGCCATTCTTTTATTGGCTTACTATCTTTTTGTATCATGGGTATTGCATCGCAGTGGTTTTGAACATTCTGAAGCAACCTTTATTGCCGAGAAGATAAAATTATTATTTGAGGCAGATGAGAATACATTATTAACCTTGGGTACAACTTTCCCGAGTTTGTTGTTTTTGTCTTCTGCAGTATTTACTCCGTTTGGATATCCTTATGCACCTGTTCTTGCATCCACAACCTTTATATGCTTATTGTTTTTTGCATTAATCATTGATTTCGGTAAATCAAGATTGCCTCGCAGAATTTACATTCCGGTATTGGCACTGTTATTTGTTTTTCATCCGGGTTTATTGTATGCAGCTGTTTCAGGAAGAGGCATTGCTGCTATTCTATTATTCTTTTATTTAGTATTCAGATGTTTGTTTAAATATTACACTACTCAAACAACATTTTATCTGTCTATGGCAAGTATTTATCTCACTTGTCTGATCTTTTGTGATTTTAATTTTATTTGGTTGTTACTGGCATTTTTACCTTTTATTGTCTTCGTTTCTTTAGATGGATTGAAATTGAATAAAGAAGAGCCCCCAATTATTCAATATTATCAATCTGTCAATAATGTTTCTCAAAGAAGAAAATTAGCGAACAGAACATTGGCTATTTATGTTATTGTGTTTTTATTGCCGTTAGGGGCATTATATCTTTTCAGAACTTTGAATTTTTATCATGCAGGTAACGCCACTTATTTCTTAAACAGTCAGTATGCTAACTGGCATGTTACCGGAAACGAATCTATAGGATCAATGATTGCTTCTGGCTTGGTGGATAGTGTAGTTACACAATCGCAAATTGTATATCAAACATATGTATTGATATTAACACCCTTGTTGGTGTTGACTTTCATCATGTTCAAAGGAAAGATTTATGAACTCTTTACTTTAATCGCTCCGTTTATTTTGGTTTCAGTTTTACTGATCGATGTTCAATATTATTTAACGGCAGAATATTATTTGATTTTCTTAGTATTGGGCTTATTGGGTATTTGTTTTTATGCAGGAAAAAAATATAAGTCCAAATTAATGTGGCCAATTATTTTGGGTGTTGCTATATTGAATATTTTTACAGGAATATTTTATTTTAAAAATTCATCAGATAGAGAAGAACATTCTTTCTTTTCTTATATACGTCAGGCGAGAAAGTGGACTGATACACGCGGTTCCAGTGAAGAATATCAATTGGCGGCATATATATCCGACCTGGCAGACCCCACTCATAAAATATTAATGGATGATGCAGCAGCTTACAAGATTATGGTACATATGCGTAATCTGAAGCCTGTTGTAATGCCGGTGGATAATAACTTTATTACGGTTGTTGAAAATCCAAAATCTGGTGCTAAGTATGTTTGTGTAGCTAAATCAAATAATCGGTTAAAAAGTTATACGGTTTTGAATGAGTACAATATTAATTTAATGATGGAAAGGCATCGATTCATTCCGGTTTTAATGTTTGAAACACCACATTGGGCCATTTACAGCATTATGTAATGAAATAAGTCATTATCATTCTATCTTTTCCTTGCATATCCTTTTTTAAATGAGTTTGATAGCCGTATTCTTTAAAAATATTTACTGTTGCTTTTCCCATTGCTTCATTGATTTCCACAAAAATTTTTCCATTGGGATTAAGATGATTTTTGCCAAACAATGCAATTTTTTTATAAAAGATTAAGGCATCATTATCCGGTACAAACAAGGCCAGATGAGGTTCTTGATCAACTACCTGTTTACTCATTGTTTTTTTTTCTGATGCTCTTATATATGGTGGATTGCTGACGATGATGTCGAAATGTGGAAGCATTGGCCAATGCAATTCATTCAAAAAATCCAATTCAATGAAATTGATCTCAGTATTGAATGATGCAGCATTTTTTTTAGCAACATTAATTGCTCCTTTACTGATATCGGTAGAATGAATGGATGTTGTATTCATTTTTTTCTTTAACGAAATAGCGATGCATCCGCTGCCTGTGCCAATATCAAGTAAATTTTTAATTGGTAGTTTAGTCCGTTGGCTCTCTTCCATAATCCATTCAATTAATTCCTCAGTTTCCGGTCTTGGAATTAAAACATTTTCATCAACAAAGAATTTCATCCCGCAAAACCAAGCTTCTTGTAAAACATATTGAACAGGAATATTGGATAATAATTGTTGCGTAAAATCTGCAATAAGGTTTTGCTGATCGGCGTTAATTGGAAAAGAAGGATGCATTACCCGTTCAATCTTTCGCTGGCCGGTTATATATTCCATTACCATATCGGCAATATTCGCTGCTTCTCTGTTATCATACAGCGCATATAATTGAAACAATAATTGCTGATAAGCTTCTTTAATGGTCATTGTGCAATGCTACTGCTTTTTCATTTAGTTTTGAAATGTATGAGCGATCAATTTTATTATCAAACCATCGAACAAAATTCAGTTGCAGAGTTTAAAGACAGAGGTAGTAAATTTATAGCCTATGCTTTTCCTGTCCAAACAATAGAGGAATGTAAAAAGTACTTACAAGAATTAAAGAAAGAACATCCCAAAGCAGTACATCATTGCCTGGCATATCGATTGGGTATAGATAAACATATTTTTAGAGTAAGTGATGATGG
>Ga0164297_10001123_pt1 | contig 29495 bp, 13 predicted proteins | sample GEODES058metaG_FD_113539 | JGI IMG/M metagenome (GOLD analysis project Ga0164297, IMG submission 113539) | Dystrophic lake water microbial communities from Trout Bog Lake, Wisconsin, USA - GEODES058 metaG | ecosystem: Environmental > Aquatic > Freshwater > Lake | place: USA: Trout Bog Lake... | reverse complement strand
GCCGGAGCCTTAAATTCCGTACAACAATTGATAACATAATATGGGCGAATTTAAAAGAATAAGATCACCTTTGCCAAATGCAGGGCCGTGGATGGGTATTATTACCAACCACTTGGATCCTACCTACATGGGTGCAGTAGAAGTTTCTTTATTGAAGTCTACTACAAATTCGCAAGATATTAGCGGCGAAACTTATGTTGTTCAATATCTAAGTCCATTCTACGGAGTTAGCAATATTGATTGGGAAGGTAATGATTCATCTCGTCCGGGAGATGCACAAAAGGCATACGGCTGGTGGGCAGTACCTCCCGATATTGGTACAACTGTATTATGTATATTTGTCAATGGGGATCCTAATCAGGGATTTTGGATAGGATGTATCCCTGATAGATATCAGAACTATGAAATTCCAGGCATTGCGGCTAGTCAAAATACTGAACTATCTCAAGATCAGCAAACAAAGTACGGTACAAAAAATCTTCCTGTAACTGAATTTAATAAGAAAACCCGTAAACTAGGCGATCAAACAACTCCTGCAGATATTAACAAGTTTACGAAACCTGTGCATCCTTTTGCAGATAGATTATTAGCACAGGGATTATTACTTGATAATGTAAGAGGTGTGACCTCTAGCAGTGCTAGACGAGAAGTGCCTAGTATGGTATTTGGTATCAGTACTCCTGGACCTATTGATAAAGATTCGTCGGCAACAAATACAAACTATAAAGAAGGTACTATTGGTTATCCTGCTAATGTAAAAGTGCCTGTTAGTCGATTAGGTGGCACACAATTTGTTATGGATGATGGTGACAAAGATGGTCAGAACGAATTGGTTAGAATTCGTACTAGAACCGGACATCAAATCCTAATGCATAACAGCCAGGATTTAATTTATATAGGCAATAGTAAAGGCACTGCATGGGTAGAACTTACTTCTAATGGCAAGATAGATATCTATGCAAAAGATTCTATAAGTATCCATTCGGAAAACGATTTAAACATCCGTGCTGATCGTGATATTAATATTGAATCAGGCAGAAATTTTAACATCAAATCTAATAAGGCAATGGATGTTAACGTATTTGATCATTTCTATATGATTGTTTACAATAATGTTAAGATCGATTTTGCACAAGATTTAGATTGGACGGTTAACAATAATTACAAACTAACTGTCGGTGCTGACATGCACATTGCAGTTGCAGACGTGATGTATCAAACATCTGCATCAGACATGCACATTTCGTCAGGCGGCAGTCTTTATGAATCTGCATCTCAAAATATACAAATAGATGCCAACGGTGCAATTTATGCATCAGCCGCAAAAACAATGAACCTATTGTCTGAGGGCGATATGTTGCAAAGTACAGGCGGAAACTTTAATGTTGGTGCGGCCGGTTTATACCTAGCATCTGCTAGTGCAATTCATCAAAACGGTCCAGCCGCGGCCGCCGCAGGTGCCGCTACTCCTGCTACTGCGGCCCAGACAGCAGATACTCCTAGTCCTATACCTACTTACAACGTTCCTACAAGAAATGCTGATTCGGGTTGGGGTAATGGAAACTTCTATAAAGGAAGTCCACTGACTACTATTATGCAACGTGTTCCTATGCATGAGCCATGGGACCAGCATGAAAATATTAATTTTAGTGCGTTTACACCTGCTAATACTGATACAGCGGCCGCATCGAGACCAGACGTTGTTTCATCCGGAAACACTGCACCGCCTGCAAACTTATCTAGTTTTATTCCCGGAACAGTTTCGCCAGCCGCGGCCAAAGCAATTACTAATCCTAAAGCTCAAGCAGGCATTGCGGCACTTAAAGCGGCCTGTGCCAAAGCAGGATACACAAGCCCGTATGCAGTTGCTTCTATTCTTGGTATTGCCGGTGGCGAATCAGGATGGATTCCTCAGAACGAAGCATTTTATTATTCTCCTGAACGTTTGAAACAACTTTTCCGTAGTGCATCTGCCGATGTCATTAACAAGTATGCTCGTTGGACAGGTTCAAGGGAAGACTTCTTCTCGTTCTTCTACGGTCCATCATTCCGAGGTGCAAACTTCTTAGGTAATCAGACTGACTCTGATGGAGGCAAGTATTATGGTAGAGGATATATTCAATTAACAGGCAAAGGAAATTATTAACAGTATGCTACTTTAACTGGGCTAGATCTAGTTAATAATCCTGATCTAGTCAATGATATTACTCTAGGTGCACAGGTATGTGTAGCATATTTTAAGAAACGTTGTCATTTAGATCAAAACGATCCTCAATATATTAATGCCGCTATTGCATCAGTTGGAGTAAATGCTCCGGACATCTACGCTAAAAAGATGGATTATTATCATGCATTCTTATCACAACTTCAAGGGTATACTGTGAGTACAGGGGCAGGAGTTCCGTTGACAGATAGTCAAGGTAACGTAGTTCAGTCTGGTTCAGGAAGCCAATAAATAACATATCATGGCATACAAAAGTATAGTTCTTACACCCGCAAAATACAATAGTCAGCATACTAACAAGACTAGCCAATTCTACGTCGGGTTTAGTTCGCAAGACAATACAACACGAAGTGTTAAACTTTATGATTTTGATCTTGTTAAACAAGATTTATTAAATCAGTTTAACACTCGCAAAGGCGAACGAGTAATGAAACCCGAGTTTGGAACAATTATTTGGGATTTAATATTTGAGCCATTGACACCGGTTGTTAAGCAACAAATTACAGACGATCTTAACAGAATTTTAAATTCTGATCCTCGAGTAACACCTACTCAAATTAATATCACCGAAGCAGATCAGGGGTTTATTATTGAAGTAACTATGCTGTTAAACGGCACTAATCAAAGTCAAAACCTAATGCTAAACTTCGATTCTGAAGTAGGTATTGCATCTGCTTAATATTATATACCAGGTTTATTTTCGCCATAAATACGTTACTACTTAGGTAAGATAGCGTATATGATACCAGCAACTAACTCGAAACTACTTGTCGCAGAAGATTGGACAAAGATATATCAAACGTTCGCAAATGCGGACTTCACCAGCTACGATTTTGAAACAATTCGTAGAACAATGATTAATTACCTTAATCAGAAATATCCTGAAGACTTCAACGATTACATTGATTCTAGCGAGTACATTGCTTTAATTGAGCTAGTAGCCTTTGTAGCACAAAATTTAAGTTTTCGCATTGATTTAAACGCTCGCGAAAACTTTTTAGAAACTGCACAAAAACAAGACAGCGTTATTCAACTAGCACAGTTGATTAACTATAGTGCTACTAGAAATACTCCTGCAACTGGATTAATTAAAATAACAGGTGTTAAGACCACTGATAACGTAGTTGATGCTAGCGGTATCAACTTAGCAAACCAACAAGTTAACTGGAACGACCCTACTAATAGCAATTGGTATCAACAGTTTGTTAGTATTTTAAATTCAGCAATGCCAGGGCATTATGCGTTCGGTACTCCTAATGATAGAAGTACAATTAATGGCGTTCCTACTGAACAATATAGTGTTAATTCATCTAATTTAGATGTTCCGGTTTATTCTTTTACTAGAGCCATTAACGGTAATTCAATGGCCTTTGAAATTGTTCCTTCTACATTTTCTGGACAAAGTTACGTCTACGAATCCACTCCATTACCTGGAAGCAATTTTACCTACATTTATCAAAATGATGGACAAGGAGCGGGCTCTAATAATTCTGGCTTCTTTGTAACATTTAAACAAGGTGCGTTAAGTGTATCTAGTTTTTCAGTGACTAATCCTGTTACAAATGAAATCGTTGGAGTAGATGCTCCCGACATTAATGATTCAGATGTATGGTTATGGCAACTAGATGCAAATAACAGATATGCTAATTTGTGGACTAAAGTTGATTCTGTTACAGGAAACAACGTCATTTATAATAGTATCTCAAATAAACAACGCAACATCTATTCAGTAACATCTAGAGTAAATGATCAAATTGATTTAAACTTTGCTGACGGTGCCTTTAGTAACTTACCTCAAGGTAATTTTAATTTGTTCTACAGACAAAGTAACGGATTGACATATTCAATTACTCCTGATCAAATGAGAGGTTTGTTAGTACAGATTCCTTATTATAATAAGAATGGACAAAGTCAAACATTGTCTATTACTTTATCACTTCAATATACTGTTACAAATAGTTCGGGCGCAGAAACAATTAGCGATATCAAAACCAAAGCCCCTCAAGTATATTATACACAAAACAGAATGATCACCGGAGAAGATTATAATATTGCTCCGTTAAACGCTGGCACAGACATCCTTAAAGTTAAAAGTATTAATCGTGTAAGTAGTGGTATTAGTAAATTCTACGATTTAGCTGATGTTAGTGGAAAATATTCTAGTACAAATATTTTTGCTTCAGATGGAGCATTATATAAAGAATATTCACAACAGAATTTTCAATTTTCATTTACTGGAAACAATGACATTTACTCCGTTGTTACAAACCGAGTAAATCCTATTATTGACTCAAATGAAGTTACTGCATTTTACTATGATAATTGGCCACGACCAGATTTAAGTGATCCGGGTGTCGTTTGGATTCAGGTAACAGCAGGTTCTGGTCAGTCTACTGGTTATTTTGTAAACAAAACTCTTTATCAAAATAGACCATCGCAGTCTGTTCCGAAAGAAGTTGGATATTTTTCGTCTAATAATTTACAGTATGCATACACCGGTGCGTTAGTAAAAGTGCTACCAGGAACTGATCCAGCGACTGGCGCACAGCGATATTTCTTGCCTAATGGAAACTTTACAACTACTCAAGATGACACCACCGTAGACTATCGTTGGATACAAATTACAAACGTAATTGGCGATGGTGCAAATGCAGGACAGGGCGCATTATCAAATGGCACCGGTCCTATTATTGTTACAGGAAATGTTCCTACAGGATGTTTGTTTACACAAGTTATCCCTCAGTTTGAAAGTATACTACCTACAAGTGTACAAACTGAAATTGTTAATTTGTGTTCAGCGTATAGAAATTTTGGTTTAAGTTTTTCTGCAACTAGCAGATCTTGGTATATCATTACAGATACTAATTTAGATTTAATTAGTGATTTTAGTTTGTTATTTCAACAAGATGCAACTAATACTAATAAGGATGCAAGTTGGATTGTCAGTTTCCAGTGGACTGGTGTCGAATATAAAGTATTCTACAGAAGTACAAAATATTTGTTTGAAAGTCTTGCTGAAACATCTTTCTTCTTTGATCCAACAAATGTAAACTTTGATTATACAACAAATACCATTGTTAAAGATAGCGTTACTGTATTAGGAATTAATAATATTCCTAATTCTTCTTATCCACTTGGTCAAGATTTTGATTGGCAAATTGATAATACAGTAGTTGAGTCTGACGGATATATTGAACCAAAAAAAGTTCAAGTTTCTTTCTTCTCAGATTTATTAACTGGTCAAATACACGATCCTGATGCATTTACGATTATTGCCAACCCTACATATACATCACCTCAAACTGGATATCTAAGTAATTTTGTGTATTTCCAAACAAGCTCAGATGGATCTACTTATTCTATTGTAGATACTTCGACTACTCCTATTACTGCATATCCCAATGAGACATTTATAACAACTCCTAACACTGCAACTTTATATTATTTTTATGATACTGATGCAAATGTTATTACACAATATAACCCTGTAACAGCAACTTACGATATACAACCTAGTTATTTTGCCCAGCCAGGCCGTACAGGATTAAAGTTCCAATATCAACACAATAGCGGTGATGATCGCAGATTAGATCCAAGTAAAATGAATATTATGGAAGTTTATATTTTAAATGCTTCATACGATACAGCATATAGATCTTGGTTATCAAACGGTGCGACTAGTGCAGAGCCTATGCCGCCTACAAGTTCAGATCTTGAAAATAACTATGCCGCTGTGCTAGAACCTATCAAAGCAATCAGTGATGAAATTATATATCAACCAGTAACATACATACCGCTATTTGGTTCTGCCGCAACACCTAATTTACAAGCAACATTTAAGGCAGTTATAAATCCGGCGGTATCAATTAGCGAAAATGAAATTAAAAATTCTATCATGAGTGCAATCAACGATTTCTTTGCTCTTGAAAACTGGGACTTTGGTCAAAGTTTTTACTTCAGTGAATTATCAACCTATGTTATGAATTTGTTAACACCTAACATTACAAATTTTGTAATTGTTCCTACAGCAAATGTTTCATTTGGTAGTTTATATGAAATTGCTTGCCAGTCGGATCAGATTTTTATTAATGCGGCAACAGTAGATAATATTCAAATAGTAAATTCTATTACTTCTACTGTGCTAAACACAACTTCAACTCTAGTAACCAGTGCGTAAGGATAGTAACGGATGTCAAACTCTAACGATAAAAAATCAATAAATTTACTTCCTTCGATCTTTAGAACAGTTAAAAATACTAAATTTTTATCAGCAACTATTGATCAATTAATACAAACGCCTCAACTAGATCGTATAAATGCCTGGGCAGGTAGCACCGATACAAAAACATATAATCCTGCAACAGATCGGTACATCCCCGAAACAATGCCATTAAGAAAAGATTATCAATTAGCACCGGCGGTGGTTGTGAGAGATCAATATCAAAATATTAATGGCACATTTGGATATGATGATTTAATTAATCAAATTGCATTCGAGGGTGGGAATACTACCCGTTTAGATCGATTGTTTAAACCTGAGTACTATTCATACAATCCTCATATTGATTGGGATAAGTTCGTTAACTTCGACCAATATTATTGGTTGCCTGTAGGTCCTGATTCAGTAACAGTTGAAGGTTTACAAAAAAATGCAATAAGCACTTATACAATAACTGATGCACAAAGCGGTGAAAATATTATTGTAACACCAGATGGATTAACTCCGGATGTTACTTTAACACTATATCGAGGAATAACTTATAATTTTAATGTTAATTCAAAACATAAAATTTGGATTAAGACTCGTCGTGTTGGCGGAGCAAGCCAAGCGTTTAGAACAACAATTACTAATAATGGTATTTCATCAGGGACTATTACACTAGTTGTTGATGAAGATACACCTGCTGTTTTATATTATGTCGCCGACGATGATGTATTAGTAGGTGGCGAAATTATTGTTAAATCTATTCAAGCTGACTCAGTTATCGATATTACTAAAGAAATTTTAGGAAAACAAAATTATACTTCTGGAAATGGCGTTGTTTTTACTAATGGCTTTAAAGTTAATTTTACGGGATCGGTTACTCCTGCTGAATATGCTGGGTATGATTTTATTGTTGACGGTGTTGGTAGTGCGATTAGATTGATTCCGTTGAACTCTTTACAAGTTCCTGAATCTTATTCTTCTGCATACGATGAAAATTTTGACGGTACAAATTTCGATGAGTTTCCATTCGATAATTTTTCAACCCTACCATTAACTCCTGAATATATCACAATTAATAGAGGTAGTTTAGATTTAAATCCGTGGACTAGATATAATCGTTGGTTCCATAAAGATGTTATAACACAAACAGCCGCATACAACGGAACAACTGCTCAGTTTGATCAAACTGCTCGAGCTACTCGTCCTATTGTTGAATTTAAACCAAACATTCAATTGTTTAATTTTGGTTCTGTTGCTAAGCCAAACATTCAACACATTGATACTACTACAACTGATGCGTTTTCTAAGGTAGAAGGACAAATAGGTTATTACGTTGACGGTGTTTTACTAGGTCAAGGTGATCGAGTTATTTTTACAGCAGATCCTGATCCGTTGGTTAACGGTATTACATTTGTTGTTAATTTTGTTAAATTAAACGGAAACTTTGTTATAAGTCTAGATCGAGCAACTGATGCTACCCCAAATATCGGCGATGGTGTAGTTGTCTTGTACGGAGAAACACATAAAGGAACTAGTTGGTGGTATAACGGAACTGCCTGGATTGAGGCTCAGGAAAAAACAACCATTAATCAATTTCCACGTTTTGATGTTATAGATAAAAACGGTATTAGTTATGGAAACATCGATCATTATGTAAACAACACATTTGACGGTACGTATTTGTTTAACTATGCAGTAGGTAATGGATCAAATGATAGTGTACTAGGGTTTCCATTATTATATAAAACTATTGCTGACCAAGGATACTATTTGTTTAACAACTATTTCATGACAGATGAAATGGTAATCGAAAACCAATCAGTTACAACTACAATTCCTATTAGTTCAGGTTTTTTAAAAATTAATAATCAGTCAGGAACTCCTGCGTATGAAAATGTGTGGACGCCTGTTCAGACATATTCCATTCCTATTATTCAAAGCCAAGTAGTAACAACTACAGCGACTACATCAATAGAAATCATCGCAGTTGATAATCCAGGATATCAAACTATCTCTGTTAGTGTATTTGTTAACGATGTTAGAAAATTTGAAGCGAGTGACTTTAATTTATTTGCTGATAGAAATAGATATTTTGTAAATTTTACAACTCCGTTAAATGTTAATGATAGAGTTTTGTTTAAATTATACACAGATGCTATTCCAAATGACAACGGATACTATGAAGTTGCTATAAACTATACAAACAATCCGTTCAATGGTCCTATTGAACAATTTACATTGGCAGAATTATCAGACCATGCTGAAACTATGGCTGATACACATCCTCTATTCCGAGGCACATTCTTTGGTGATAATAACATTAGAGATTTAGGTGATTTTAATAATTATGGAACTAGATTAATTTCTAACAATACTCCTGCATCTTTTGCTGGTTATTTTATCTCCAATCAAGAAAATAGCGTTGTATCAAGTCTTCGAAAAGCCGCATTACAATATTCACAATTTAAGTTAGGATTCTTCCATCGTATGCTAAGTATCGGCGGAACATATACTCCGGCTGAAGCACTGGATATTATTCTACACAACATGAACTTAAACAAGGATATTAATTTCCCTTACTCAAGTTCAGATATGGTAGCGTATGGTAAAGATTTTACAAGTAATACTTGGACCGTAACAGATTCTAGAAATACAACCTATGCGTTAAACAGTGTGTTTAGTTCAACAGAATTGTCGTTGAGATCTGTGTTAATCTATTATACAGATGTTAATACTGGCATAACTGAACAATTGATTAACGGTGTTGACTACACCTTTGATAGTGTAGATCCTGTATTTTATGTATTGCGTTCTTTAAATAAAGGCGATACTCTTTCTATTAGAGACTATGCTTCAACCGCAGGATGTTTCGTTCCTTACTCTCCTACAAAATTAGGATTGTATCCGTCATTTGTTCCACAAATTTATTTAGATAATACATACGCTAATGGCCCTCAGTTAGTAATTCAAGGACATGATGGCAGTATAATGGTTGCCTACGGTGATTATAGAGATGGAATAATTTTAGAATTAGAACGAAGAATTTATAACAATATTAAAACTCAATACGATTCTGATTTATTCGATATCAACGAAGTAATGCCAGGAGCCTTTAGATCTAACGATTATTCTTACAGCGAAATATCAGACATACTTGCTCCGGAATTTTTTAAATGGGCAGGATTTTATGGTCTAGATTATTCTAGAAATACTACATCTTCTGATGATCCTAAATCGTGGAACTATCGTTCTTCAATAAACGCATTAAACAATGTACCGTTGCCAGGTGGTTGGAGAGGGATATTTAAATTCTTCTACGATACAGATCGCCCTCATACATGTCCTTGGGAGATGTTAGGATTTTCTACAATGCCTGCATGGTGGACAAGTGTATACGGTCCAGCACCTTACACTTCTGGTAACTTATTGCTATGGAGTGATTTAGAAGCAGGCACTATCAAAGATCCTGCAGGAGTTACAATTAATTCTCTTTATGCTCGTCCAGGACTAACTTCAATTATTCCAGTTGATGCGAGCGGTAATTTATTAGATCCGGCAAAGATTGGCCTAGCACAAAGATTAGATCCTAATCAAACAAATTTAGATTGGAAGTTTGGAGACATTGGGCCAGTTGAATCTGCTTGGAGAAGAAGCAGTCTATGGCCATTTGCAGTTCAAATTTTATTAGCGTTAGCTCGCCCTGCAAAGTATACTTCTACAATGTTTGATACAAGTAGAATGAATAAAAATCTTGCTGGTCAATATGTTTATTCTAACAAGGGATTTATTGATCTATCTAACTTATCAATATTTGGTTACATTTCTACAGGCACTGCTACGTTAAGTGCAGGGTATAGTCCTATTCTTGTCGAAATTGGTAGACAAAAGAAAAGTTCATTTATATCCGATCTATCTCAAGATTTAGAAAATCTAACAATGAATTTGATGTACAAGGTTGGCGGATTTGTTAATCAAGATAAAATAGATATTATTATTGACTCTGTTAACCCTGCTACTAAAAATCCTGGTGTTGCTCTTCCTAATGAAGATTATGAAGTTTTCTTGAATAGAAGTAATCCTGTTAAATCGATAGGAGTGTCTGGTATTATTGTGGAAAGAACAGATACTGGATTTGTTCTTAGAGGATATGATAAGTTACATCCTTATTTCAATTGTTATTATCCTACTGCAAATAGCACAGACCCTGCATTTACTGTTGGTGGTAGAACCGAAGAGTATGTTGTATGGACTCCTAGTCCGACCACAGTTGATGTTGCTGTTGGTCCTACAGCAGTTGCAAGTACAAATGCAAATTTCTATCAAGCAGGTCAATTGGTAAGTTACAATAACTTATGGTATAGAGTAAAAATAAGTCACGAAGCAGGATCGACTTTTAATTCTTCTTATTTTGTGCAGTTACCTAGTGCTCCTATTATTGGAGGAATATCTGTTCTTAAGGCAATTACTTATTCTGACACAGTAACGACCATACCTTACGGTACAGAATTTACAAGTTTACAAGAATTGTATTACACAATCATGGGATATGGCCAATGGTTGTTACAACAAGGTCTTGTGCTTGATCAATTCAATACTGACCTTAGTGAAGTTATTGATTGGAATTTTACAGCTAAAGAATTATTATTCTGGACCACTCAGGCATGGGCAAGTGGTAGTGTTATCACGCTATCTCCATTTGCTAACAACATGACATTTACATCTACTGATTCAGTAGCTGACAATTTATTAGATCCATTAACTGATTATAGCAAATTGAAATCAGATGGAACACCGTTAGCAAATGATTATATTAATATTGTTAGACAGCCTGGATCTATTACCATTAATACTTTAAATCCAAAGGATGGTATTTACTTTGTGCGTTTGAATTTTATTCAAACAGAACATGCTATTGTACTGCGTAACCAGTCTATTTTTGGTGACATTATCTATGACATCGAAACAGGATATAAACAAGCTAGAATTAAATTAGTGGGCTTTATAACTGGCGGGTGGGACGGCGGCTTAAATGCTCCGGGATTCATTTATGATCAAGCAACTATTGGTTCATGGACTGAATACACTGATTATGGAATAGGCGATGTTGTACAATACGTTGGCAATTATTATTCTGCATTAACAAAAATTTCAGGAACAAGCACATTTAAATTTAGTGAATGGCAAATACTTCCCGGTAAGCCTACACCAAAATTACTGCCAAACTTTGATTATAAAATTAATCAATTCCAAGATTTTTACAATCTTAATATTGATAATTTTGACAGTGCTCAACAAAAAATGGCACAACATCTTACTGGATATCAACCACGACCTTACATGGATAACATCTTTGTCGATCCTATCAGCCAGTATAAATTTTATCAAGGATTTATTCGTGAAAAGGTACGCAGAATGTCTTTACAAAATTAAGTAAGGCCAGTGAAGCAGTATTGCACGGTGAGATTGATTACAACGAAGAATGGGCGTTTAGAATTGGTGCGTATGGATCCTATACCACTAAGAAAGATATTGAAATCAGTTTAAATGAAATTCAATTTCAAGAAAATCCTCAAATTATTCAGTTCACTGATATAGCACCTGTAAATCCTAATGATTTATTGATTTATCAAACTCCTTCAGATGTACTTGTTAAACCTACTGACTATACTAACGATCCATGGCCTACAAGTCCTGCCTCTAGTTTAGACTACACAAGCATGTTGCCTGTTGCAGGTTATGTTCGTCTTGATGATGTAACATCTACTGCATTTAACAAATATAGTTTATTAGACATTGCTAACAATAGAAATATCAACGAAGGCGACACAATATGGGTTGGCTTTAGAGAAGATGGCAGTTGGGATGTTTTACGTTATTCTAAAGTTCCTACTAATATTACAGCGGCCGCAATTAATTTCCCAGGATCAAACATAATATTAACTACAAATCTTCCACACAAATTAAGTGTAAACGATTTAATATCTGTTAGTCAGTTAGATCCTAGTATTGATGGTGTATATCAGGTACAATCTGTTCCTAACGTAAATCAAATTATTGTTGCTTCTAATTTAACTTTAATTTCTCCTACCCTAACACCCGGCGTGGGGTTGCTATTTAAATTTGCCAGTGTACGATTTAACACATTTGATGATTTAAATAATTTTGAATTCTTAAATGATTTAAAAGAAGGCGAAAACATTTGGGTAGATAATGATGGAAATAATCGCTGGGGTGTATTTGAAAAAGTTAACGCCTATATTCCTAGTGCTGTTTCATCACCTACGTATTCATTCCCAGTAAGACCAAATGAACAATATGGTGCTACTGTTGCAAGTTCTGTAGATGGAACAAAATTGGCAGTATCTACTCCTTATTTTAATTCTATCTTTACAGGTTACGGTAAAGTTTATGTATATAGAAAAGATGGTCAAGGTAATAGTTTAGTGAATGTTGCCCAACTGACTTTAAATGATCATAGCGGAAACACTTATGTCAATTCAACTACAGATTCAAGTTTCGGTCAAAGTTTAATAGTTGATGGTTTGACAAATTATGTAACAATAGGTGCACCTAAAGCAAGTTTGGTTAGACATATTACAGGTAGTAATTTTGCAGGAACTACAGGTACGGCATCTTCTTATGTAAATCAAGGTGTTGTAAAAATTGTTAATGTTAATTTTACAACAACAAATGTAACTAATCCTTATGTGCTAGTAAGTCCAACTCCTGCATCAAATGCGCTGTTTGGATATAGTATTGTTCAAAATAATAATTCATTTGTGATTTCTAGTCCTGGACAGAATTCTATTCACATATTTGATTATTCTGTTAACAGTGACAGCACATTAACTTTTGAATCTCCTATTACAATTACTCACGGAAATCTTCCTACAGATGCTTTTGGTTCATCGATTGCAACTAGCAATGATGGTGCGATTATGGCTATTGCGGCTCCGGGTCCTGCGTTAAGCACTGGTACTGTTTATATCTATCATAATCAAACATTGACACAGTCTATTACTGTAGATACCCTAGCACCTTACGATACTGTGCTTAAAGGTTCTGGTTTTGCAAGTCAAGTGTTATTAAATCAAGATGGCACATATTTGTTTATTACTGCACCTAGATCTATTTCTAATGGAACTAAGATAGGTAAAGTATTTGTAATGACATTGAATACTGCGACCTACCATTATGAATATAGTCAGACTGTTACTAGCCCATATAATAATTTAGGTGTAGAATTTGGAACAGACATTGGAATTGATCCTACAGGAAATGTATTAACTGTTTCAGGCATTGGAGCATTAAAGCCGGTAACATTTGATGTATATTCAAAACGTTTAACCACTGTTTCAACTGACTATACAAACGACCCTGCTTCTACAACATCGACCAATGCAACAACATTCGATTCTAAATCTACATTGTTCCACGGCGATCTAAAATCGTCAGGATCTACCTTTGTATTTGATAGATATCAAGATATGTTTGTATATGGTCAAGAAATTTCTAACCCGGCAGTGGAAGAATCAAGTGTATACGGTTCTTCTGTTGCAGTGACCGATAGCGTTATAATTGTAGGGGCACCAGCCTTGTCTAACGTGACTACACAGTCGGGCGGTATTTACATATTTGATCTAAATTCAAACTATAATAATAGTTGGGATTTACTAAGACAAGAACCTGATCTTGTAGACCTTTCTAAGGTACAGAAAGCATACACTATTGATGATACAACCTCTCAAGTTCGGGATTATTTAGAAATTATTGATCCTGTTAAAGGCTATATTCCTGGGCCTGCCGCACAAGAATTAAGTTACAAATCATTAAGCGATCCGGCAATTTATTCTATTGGTAATGCAGGAACAGTTAACAATACCAATGCCAACTGGATAGATGAGCATGTTGGTAAACTATGGTGGGATTTAAGCACTGTTAAATTCACATGGTATGAGCAGGGCGAATTAGAATTCCGTAAGAACAATTGGGGAGGAGTATTCCCAGGATGTACTATTGATGTCTATGAATGGATGCGTTCAACATATTTACCAAGTCAATGGGCCGGTCTAGCAGATACAACTGACGGCCTTGTTCTTGGAATGAGTGGCCAACCTAAGTATCCTGATAATAGTGTATTGTCTGTTAAACAAATTTTTAATTCTACAACACAACAATTAACTAATGTTTACTACTATTGGGTTAAGAATACTGTCGTTGTTCCTAGCAATACTACAAGAAGAATTAGTGCTTATAATGTAGCAAGTTTAATTGCCAATCCTCTAACAAATGGAATTCAATATATTTCTTTCTTGTCAGATAATGCTGTATCATTGGCTAACTGCAAACCTTCTTTATCATCGTCTGATATTCATCTAGCAGTTGAAATGGATACTATAAACAATTCTATTCCTAAACATACAGAATGGTTGTTATTGCAAGAGGGCGATATTAATAGTTTGCCTGGCAATGCGTTAACACAGAAATTATTAGACAGTCTTTTAGGACATGATACACAAGGTAATCAGGTTCCTGATCCTACATTGCCTAACAGATTAAAGTATGGTGTTGAAATTAGACCTCGTCAAAGTATGTTTGTTGATCGTCTAGGTGCTATTAAGATATTAGTTGAATATGTTAATAGTATTTTGTCTCAGAATTTGATCACAGACAATTATGATCTTACATTATTAAAATCTAAAGAAGAGATTCCTAATATTGCATTAGGTACATACGATATTTTAGTTGAAGACTTGACAGCCCGAGATTTATTATCTCCTAGATATGTTTCTCAAGCAACTTTAGCATGTACATTAAAGTATGGAAAAATTTCAACAATATCAATTGTTAATCCTGGATTTGGTTATAAGACTGCTCCTACAGTAACTATATTAGGTACAGGTACTGGCGCAGAGATTGGACTAACGATTGATGCATCAGGTGCAGTGGTATCTACAAAAATAATTAGTGCAGGATCTGGTTATACAACAGAACCTACATTTGTTGTAAGACCATTTACTGTTATTGTACAAAGCGATTCTAGTGTAAACAATAAGTGGAGTATATATCAGTGGAACTATCAAACATTGACCTGGGGTTATCCGGTGCATGTTCAAAGTTTTGACACAACTAACTATTGGTCATATGCAGATTGGGTTAGTCCAAAGTTTAATCCAAATCAAGAATTCTTGATAACATTAGATGCGCCGTACGAGCTTGATGTATTAACTAATGTTCCTGCTGGAAATTATATTAAAATTAGAAATAACGGAAATGGGCAAGCAATCGTTCTTAAGAAGTTATCAACAGTTGATCAACCCGGTTCTTATAATTTAGAATATGATTTAGTTTACCAACAAAATGGTACTATTCAATTATCAAATAGTTTATGGAACTATACTTCTGGTACATCTGGATTTGACAACATTGCGGCATATGATCAAACAGGCTTTGATTCAACTCCGGATCAAGAAGCTAGTAATATTTTTAATGCTATCAATAATAATATTTTTGTAGGCGATTTACAAATATATCTAAATCTCAGTTGGTTTAAACTTGTTCGTTATGCAATGACAGAACAAAAATTTATAGATTGGGCGTTTAAAACATCCTTTATCAGTGTAACAAACAATGCAGGGCAGTTAAATCAGCCAGCTACTTATAAGTTAGATGATACTAGTTATTACGAAAGTTTTATAGCGGAAGCTAAACCTTATAGAACAAAAGTTAGAGAATGGACAGATGCATATACTTCTACAGAAGTATCAATGTCTATGACTACTGACTTTGACGTTCCGTCTTATTATAATACATCAACTCATCAGTTTACTCCGGTATCATTTGGCTCATCATTGTTAACACAACAACCTTATAGATCTTGGTTTGACAATTATACATATTATATAAAAAGTATTGATGTGTTTAATGGCGGATCCGGATATCAATATCCGCCTCAAGTTATTATTGAACCGACAAATGGTGATATAGTAACGACTACCGCTACTGCTGTAGCCTACATTGCGTTAGGGGCAGTGACACAAATTGTCGTTACTAATCCAGGTGCAGGATACACATCTAATCCTAGAATTATTTTAGCAGGTGGTGGCCCAACAACATTAACAACTGCGACAGCAGGTGCCAAGTTAGCAAATGATACTACACGAGCTACATTGACACATATTAAGTTTGATAGAGTTGCGGGATATAATGAAATTACTACATCAACTGCCTATGACAGCTTTGTCGGTGACGGGTCTAAACATGTATTTCCATTAACATGGTATCCGTCTACTAATCCTGCTGATTTCACTGTATTGATAGCAGGCATTTTGCAGTTACGTTCAGATTATACTATCAATTATAGTACTACCAAATTTAAAGGTTATACAAAAAATTATGCTACTATAACATTAAATTCTGTTCCAACGTTTGGTCAATTAATTGAAATTGATTATGTTAAGAACGTTGAGTTATACCATGCAGTTGATAGAATTCAACACTTTTATCAACCGACTAGTGGAATGCCGGGTAATACTGCTACGCTATTAATGAATGGATTAGAATATCCAGGTGTAACAATCGACACATTGCCGTTCCAGGCTTCGTTGGGTTGGGACACAGCACCGTTTGATCAAAGTAGTTGGGACGATTATGTTTCGGAAACAGGAGTTTATATTGCATCCAGCCCTGTAGTTAGAGCAAACCCTGCGTTTGCTAACGGAAATTATGTATTTTCAGTTTCCGCCACCCCGGGCATTAGAAATATACAAATTGGTGCAACTGCTACATTTACAAATACTACAACTATATATACTGTTAACAGTTCAACAGCTAACGCACTTTATAGAGGATATTGGGATATTGGAATTACAGGAACAAATATTCCCGTATTCTCTACAAGCGAATCTATAACATTTACTAATCCTAATGCAGAAGTATTTGCGCTTCCTTTTGTTCCTGCGGTAGGTACAACTATTACTGTATATGTAAGTACAGGTTCTGTTGTTAATGCTACAAGAATTGATGATCCTAACTATGGAACAACTGGTACAATAACTAACGCTAATGCTACTATGAAGAGCTTTAACGGTGTAGTTGGAATTAACACAATTAGTATTGGTCAAATAGTTGGTCCTAACGACATAATTATATTCCGTCCTTGGACAAGCGATGGAACAACTATTCCCAACGATGTAGATTTAGATACATTAGTTTACGGTGGAACTATTACCCCAGGTTATATTAGTGAATCAGATGAGTATACTGATATTAATTTAGATGGCGATGCATTCATTAGCTCATCTAATAGCCACGGTCCTGAAGAAAATCTTCCTGGCAATATTTTAGAAAGTATTGGAATTAGCATTTACGAACGTCCGCTAGCAGTCAATCCATTGATAGTTAATAAAAAGTATTTCACAGACGGAACTGTTAGAACATTTGACCTTGGCATCACTCCGCCTAATGTAGATAGTGTATTTGTGTTGTGGAATGATACGCCGTTATATAATACTGTCGATTTTACGATTGACTATGTTAACAATACACTGTCAACAAACAACACATTGACCAATGGTTTCCTATCGTTGACTACCTTGGGAGTTGGCGGAACAGAATTATTAGAAAACGACACAGTGGTTGTAACTAATACTGCGACAACTCAATATGCTTTTGCATCGGCTTTCTCAGAAGTTCAAAGTGCTTATGTAACACTTAATGGTGTATCAATTGCTCCGCCAAACTATACATTGGTAAGTAACACAGATACATATGGTGTTGGTAGAGCAACTATCAGTTTGAACACAACAACACATGTAAATGATGTTATTCAGGCTTGGTTGTTTGCGGCTCCATACAAAGCATTTAGTCAGGTAGTTGATCAAATCACTACTGCAAGTTCTGGAGTTAGTGTGTTTACATTAAAACAACCTCCGGGCAATCTTGGTCCATTCCATGGACAGGTAATTGTAGAATATAACGGTAAAAAATTATTACCGCCTGACACTTTATATTTTGTAGTTGAAAATAATCAATTGACCTACCCATTAAATATTCACTTCCCATATCCTGCAGGAGTTAACGCAAGTCAAGTTGAAGTATATATTAATGGTGTACTAGCAACATTGGGATATGATTATGAATTAATCCAAACTGAAAACCTAGTAGTGTTTAGTCAGCGTTCAGTTAAAAATGGTGATGCTATTGCGATTGTTAATCTAATCAATAACGATTATGCGATTGAGAATAATCAATTAGTTTTAACTTCTCAAGTTGATACATCATCTGGTACAAATTTACTTCGAGTAGTTACATTTACTAACGGTGATACTTCGAGCATTAGAATGGAAAGATTCATTGGTAACTTGTCTAGACGTTACCCAATGAGTCGTCAGATGATTAATAGCAACTATGTTTGGGTAACTGTTAACGGAACTAGTTTAACACAAGATGTAGATTATCAAATTGATTCTGATCGTCAAACTATTGTATTAGGTACAAATTTTGTATTAGGACCTGCTGACAATGTGGTAATATTAAGCATTGCAGATGTTGCTGTACAAGAAACTACCGGTTATAGAATTTTCAACGACAGTTTAGGTAGAACAAGTTATAAACGTTTAAGCGGAAGAAATACCACAGCCCTAGCCCAAACATTAAATTCTACAGATACTACTATTACGGTAGTAGATGCATCAGTATTAGGTACTCCAAATATCAGTCGAAATGTGCCTGGAGTTATACTGATTTTCGGTGAAAGAATCGAGTATTACCAGGTAAATGGTAACGTTTTGTCACAAATTAAGCGTGGAACTTTTGCCACTGGTGTTAGAGCATCATATCCTGTAGGAACTACAGTTATTGATCAAAGCCCGGTTCAAAATATTCCTGTATTGGAGTATGCTCAAACTCAGCGGTTCTTAGTAACTGATACTAGCACAGTTGAATATCCGTTAACTGATATTACTTTTACTACATCAACTACTGCAACGACTCAGGTACAGGTATTTTATCAAGGAACTATGCTAACTAAGACAACAAGCACTGTTCATAATCCCGAAGTTGCATACGATTCTGGAGAAATCAATAGTGCAGGAATTTCTAGTGATACTATTGTACCTGCAGAATACTATATTGATCCTACAACATATAACCTAGTACTAAATTTTGCTCCACAACTTGGCGCAGAAATTAGAGTAATACGCAATCTAGGAACAGTATGGGGTAATGAATTAGTGTCAGAAGTTACAAGCAATTCTGAACAAGTTAACTTTTTATTAGAAAGGCCGGCCATTCTGCCAGATAAATATTATTATGGACAACAATGAGAATAAGAAAATGCCAAATCAACAACCAGTAAATCAACCTACATCGCCTATTTTTGGTGATGCCGGCGGCGTTAAATTACAAGGTCATATTAAAATATTTGATCCTGAAACTAACGAAGTTTATGTAAACAAGCGTAATGCCATCCATTATGAAAATTTTAGTCAAACACTAGTACAGAGTATTGGAAATCAGGGATTTGGTTGGGTATTTGAGATGGATTTTGGTAATGGCGGTAGCCGTGTTGATCCTACAGGTATTATCACTTACCTAACACCTAATACAGTTGGTGCAAATGCATCTCTGTATAACCAGACATACTATAAAATTGTTGACCAACAAAGTGCAAGTAATCTAGATCCTACAAGAAACTTTATGGAATTTAGACACGTATCTGGTGCAACATATACAGATTTGTTAGTGAGTTGTTTATTAGACTTCGGTGAGCCTAGCGGACAACAAGCATTTGATACAGAAACAAACTTCAATGGTAATTATGTATTTGATGAATTAGGTCTAAGAGCATACAGCCCTAACGGTGTAGGCACTGGTAATTTATTAACACACGTTATTTTTCATCCTGTTCAGAAGAGCTTGAACAGATTAGTTCAAATTGATTACACAATTCGAGTACAAAGCCTTAGCGGATCTGGAGCTTAATTATGGGTAGCTTTAATGTTTATTTTTCAGATCCAAATAAGATCGCTACTCCTATCGTAGTTGAAGACGGCACAATTAATACAATTGATACCAGTGTTTCTTTGATAGGTAAAAATGTTTCAGGTTATTCTTCAGCATTAGCTACTGATTTTGTTCAGATGTTAGAAAATTTTGCTAGTGCAACTTCTCCTAACAATCCTATACAAGGTCAGTTATGGTATAACAATGCAGAAAATCGTCTAATGATTAATGATGGTACAGCAGGAACTGGAAATTGGTATCCTGCAGATGGTATCTGGAGGCAATCAAATCAGCCAACAGGATTACCAGGCGATTTATGGGTTAACGAAAGCAACGGACAGTTGTTCTTAACACTTGACGGTATTAACTGGACACTAGTTGGCCCTAACTACAGCAGTACTCTAAAGACTGGTATCTATCCAGAAACAGTTACAGACAAGTACGGAACTAATCATACTGTTATTAAACAATACATTAATGATAATGTTGTTGAGATTATTAGTTCAGACAATTTTGTTCCACAACAAGTCATTAACGGATTCAGTAATATACAGGCGGGCATTAACCTAAACGCTAATTTTAGTTCTAAATTAAATGCAACTGCCTATGCGGCAGAGAATATTCTAGTTACAAGTCCTTATACACAATATGTTTTAGGAAATAACTTTGTCCGTAATGACATTGATAATACAGTAAATGCTAGCCTTAATATTAATGATAATTTAGGCATAGGTACTGTTCCTACATTCATATTAAAGAAAGTTGGAACGCTTCAAAACGTATTTTTAAATTCTAGTAATGCTGGTGAATTTTCTTTCCAGGTTGCTGATCCGTCCGGTAACGGAGTAAACAACGAATTACTCACTGTTGACGGCGATGCTTTTAGAGTAACTGTTGGATCATCACATGCTACTGATTTAAAGGTTAATGGTAATGTTACTATTACAGGTAATTTTACATTAACAAACAACATTGCATCGGGTGGATTCTTTGAAATTCAAACTCCTGCTAAGATTGTTTCTACATTGAATGTGGGTGGTACTAGTACATTTACCGCTACTAGTTACTTTACAAAACCTATGTATTTAGGACAAACAGGACAACCAACAAGTACTTTGGGTGTTGATGGAATAATTCCACAATCATCTGGTACATATAATATTGGTCAGTTAAACAATCCATTTTCAAATGTATATTCAAAGAATTTTACTGGAAACTTTAATGGTAATTTAACGGGCGGTGCTCAATTCCTTTCTAACACTAGCACGTTTGCCCTAGGTGGTCAGTTAACAGGCGGGTTATATTTTGGAATTAATCAACAGCCTGTACTATCAGAGCCAACTGGATTTAATGGGCAGGCTGGTAATTATGTGTTCAACGCACAATTATCTGTTAATTCGATCACTAGTCAAACTTCTACATCTACAGTAGCGGTATCGGACAGTTTGTTAGTTGCAACTGCGGTAGGTGCTGGTGTAAATCTAGCACAAATTACTAAGGCAAATTTATTACAAGACTTGTATGATAATCTAGTTCCTGCAGGGACGATTGTTCCTTGGGCAGGTGTAAGTCCTTTGAGCAGTTTACAAAGTGCCGGCGTTGGAAATAGAAAAGCAGATGGTACATATAATTGGCTAATTTGCGATGGTAGCTTCTTTTATGAAAAAGATTATCCATCATTATTTGCGGCTATTAGTTATACATACGGAGGCGATCCTAGCGTAGCGGCTTTCCAAGTACCGGACATGCGAGGTAGAATGATTATCGGATATGATAATATGTCTAATAATTTTATAGGAAGCCCGTCAACTGCGGCAGGTAGAGTTCCTGGGGCAAATGTTCCAAATGCAGAATTAGCCAATCAAGGCCTTGCTCCAGCAGTAACTGGTGGTTCAAATACCGCAACTGTTTCTACAGGAGTTACTGGTCCCGATGGTGTGCTAACTACTACTTCAACACAAATTACTGGTGTAATGAATCCGTATTTTGCGTTTAACTACATTATAAAGACCTAAGAACATGTCATATACAATACTAAATGCCGACGGAACGACCCTGCTAACTCTAGCAGACCAATCCTATGATAACGTAACAACAAGTTTAACACTTATAGGAAAGAATTCTAATGCGTACGGTCAATCGGTTAACGAAAACTTTGTTTTATTATTAGAAAATTTTGCTAATGTTAGCGAACCACGTAGCCCTGTAACAGGTCAGCAATGGTATAATACACTTGAAGGTAGAATGTATGTTTACACCACAAGTACATTTAAGCCAGTTAGCGGATCATTGGTTTCATCGACTGCTCCAGGCAACCTAGTTGCGGGTGATCTTTGGTTAGATTCTGTTAACAATCAATTATGGGTTTGGAACGGCACTAAGTTAGTAAGCACATCTAAACAATATGCTGACTCTGTAGGTAAAGCAGGTTGGTTGGTTGAGACAGTACAAGATATTGGTCTTAATGTTTATAATGTATCAAATTTATATAATGATGGTGTGTTGTTGGGCGTGTTATCAGAACAACCAATTACATTGAATTCTAATTATATAACAACGTATAATACATCAACTATTAGACGTGGTTTTACATTAAACCCTGCGTTCGGTGATATTCGTTTTTGGGGAACAGCTACTAGTGCAGATTCTGTAGCAGGATTTGATTCTAGTTCTTTCTTAACTAAAAACACTACTACAAATAGCGGAAACGTTATGACAGTTCCTCTATTTGTGCAAAATAATGTCGGTGCTACAATTGGTGCAAGTAATAATTTAACTTTTTATGTTAATGGTAATACATCTACAATCTATAACGCTGTACCAAACACAATTTTAGATATTCAAGCAAATAATGGATCTAATGCGGTTAGTATGATTACCATTAATGGTGCAACCGAGCGTGTTGGTATTAATAATAACACACCTGCGTATCCTTTAGATGTTATTGGAGATGTTAGAGTAGTTGGTAATCTTACTGTTATAGGTACACAAACAAATATTGAAGTTGCCCGTTTACAGGTTCAAGATATTAATATCGAATTAGGTTCGTATCAAACAACATCTAGTGATGCGTTTGTTAATGGCGGCGGTATTGTATTACATGGCGCATCAGATCATACTATTTTATATGATAATTCTAGTACATCTTGGGACTTTAGTTAAAATATTCAACTAGCAGTTAACAAAGGTTATTACATTAATACACAACAAGTATTAGATGCTAATAATGTTTATTCTATCGGCGCTCCTAAATTATTAAATCTAGGTGTAACTACTCCGATGAACCAAATTCTGTTTGGTGGAATGAGTATTACATCTTCAATCATTGCAAGTTATGCCGCAAATGATCTGACATTAAGAGGCGGAACAGGATTTATTAACGTAAGTTCATCGACTATTGTCAATCTTGCTCCTACTAATTTTTATTCTACAACATCAACTGCCGCAGTTACTAAAAAATATGTTGATGATGAAATTAGTCTAAATGCTGGTGGTCTACAAGGAAGAAAACCTTATACTTTAAGTGTTGATGTAACTTATTTTGTAAACGTTAATCAAGATATTAAATCTTATCTAGATAAACTATTGCCTGTTAATGGCGGCCCTGCTGGATCTGCTTATGCACAACCAGACGGTTCCATTTGTACAGTATTGGCAATGACCTATGCCGCAAGTACAGCAACTAGTTTCCTTACTTTAAATAAATCATACGTACAACTCAGCACAGGCACAAACGTTTTAGAAGACGTTGCAGGCGAAGTATTAATTGTTGTTCCGCCACCAATGCCTACCTATGTAACAAAACTATATCAAGTATCCACAGGCACCTGGACTTATATACAAGATATCACGTAATTCGGAGAAATTGAATGCCATACAACTTAGTAAAATTTGACGGGACTGCCTTAGTTGCTGTTGCTGACGGTGAAATAGATAATCAAATCACCACTAGCATTAACTTTATCGGTAAGAATGTTACAGACTATGGTACTGCTCAAAACGATAACTTCTTATGGCTATTAGAAAATTTTGCCGCAACTACTTCTCCAATTAATCCAATACAGGGTCAGATTTGGTTTGATTCTTCATTTGCTTCGCCATCAACTGGAAGTTTAAGACCTAAGATCTATGACGGCGGCAATTGGAGAACGCTTGGTATAACTGAAATTAATCCTACACAACCTACATATCTACAACCGGGAGATTTATGGTTTGACAGCAATTTAAAACAGTTATGGGTACAAACAAATACTGCTAGTAATTTTAGCTTAATTGGTCCAGAGTTGGTTGTTGGATGTAATAACACCAAATGGACATCTAATTCAGTTTTAGATTCTCTTAATACATCTCATGCTGTAGTTTCTATAGCAGTAAACGGTAGTATAATTGCCGCGGCTTCTGCAGATGCATTTACAATTTCTGCTTCTGATCCATTTTATACAGCAGGATTTACACAATTACACAAAGGATTAACGTTTGTAGATTCGTCTGTGGCATTATATGGCAATGTTGAAGATTCTAGATATACAAAATCCACATCTACTGAAATTATTACAGGCGAGTGGAGTTTTAACGAAGGCATTAACATTGGTACAGGTAGTATCAGTGTAGACGGATCCGGCAATTTAATGTTGTTCAGCGGAAACGGCACAGTAATGTTAAATGCCTCAAACATTTTACCACCTGGAATAAATTCTAGTTTAGGATCGACAACCGCTACATTTAAAAATATTTACGGAACAAACATTAGCGCAGGCGCTAGTTCTGCATCTGGTTTGTTTATTGGTAATTGGGCATTATCGAATTCTAGTAGTTTCCATCCTGTATCGGACAGTTCTAATAATTTAGGTTTATCTAATCTTAGATGGGGTAATGTATATGCCTCTCAAGTGTCTGCAGGATCTACAGCATCAAGTGCTACAATAGAAGGTCAGTGGTCATTCACAAATAATAGCAAATTAACAAGCCCTGTATTGCAAACTCCGACATTAACTGCTGGATCTCCTAGCACATCTGGTACACTAATTGGTCAATGGAGTGCTGGACCAGGAAGTACCATACATGCTACTGCGGTTGTTGATTCATTAGGCGGCGTTCAGGCACCAGATGTAAATCCGACTCCTACTACTGTAGCATTACGTGATGGCATAGGTAACCTTAACGCAGTAACTTTTTATGGAAATTTAACAGGTAGTATTGTAACCGCTACTAATTTTTATGGAGGAACATTTAATGGTCCTGTAATAGGTGATGTTCAGGCTAAAACTATTACTTCTCAGATAGTCTATAGTGATGTAGATGGTAGCCTTCGTGGCGCTACGGTTACTGCAACTAATGTATATGCTACATTAAATGGCTCATTAAATTCTAATAGTATTAGTGCTGGTAGTAATTCAAGTCCAGGTACTATTATCGGCAAATGGAATTTTACTCCAGATAGTCAGTTAGGTGTAAATTACATTTCAACAGGGTCTGGTGTAAACGGAACAATAGTTGGTCAATGGAGATTGGCGTCTGGAAGTACATTCCAAGCAACTAATTTAATCGATGCTACTGGTGCCAATGTCGGTACTGATGTTAATCCTACAAATTCAACAATAGCACAGCGTTCAGGCCAAGGTGATTTGTACGCTAATAATTTTTATGGAAATGTACATGGTGATGTACATGGTAATTTAATTGGTGACGCTGTTACAGCAACTAATTTTTATGGAACATTACACGGAAGTATAGCAGGTGGTGGTAGTGTTGCGTTTGCGACAGATGCAGATAATTTAGCCTTTAACGGTAGCTATGTTAAATCTACTTCTAGTAATGTTATTAATACAGTTGTAGCTCGAGATGCAAATGGTAATTTTGCCACCAACGCAATTACCGCAGTAGGAGCAATAAGCACTCCTAACTTGTTATCAGGTGTAGCAAATGATTCTTCTGCTCCTGGTTATATCACCGGAAAGTGGACTTTAACATCTGGTTCAACTTTACAAGCAACTTACGCTGACTTGGCAGAAAAATACTTGCCAGATAACGAATATGCTCCAGGAAGTTTATTGATGTTTGGCGGAAATGCAGAAGTTACTCTTTCTAATGGAGCAGGCAACACACAAATTGCAGGTATTGTTTCGACTAAACCTGCCTATATGCTGAATAGTGAATTAGAAAGCGGTGTATATATTGCTTTGGCAGGGCGAGTGCCTTGCATGGTCGTTGGACCAATCAGTCCAGGGGATTTATTAGTAGCAAGTTACATACCTGGCGTAGCAACTTCAATTCAAAATATTTTTGGACCTACTAGCTATACATTAGGATCAATTATTGGGCGAGCTATACAAGGGTACAGCGATCCGGTAATCGTTGGAACAATTGAAGTTAAAGTAGGAATGTAAAATGTCATATATATTATATAAAACAAACGGTACGGTATTAACAACAATTTTAGATGGGTCAATCGATCAAACATCTACACCATTAACTTTAGTAGGCAAAAACTATTCCGGTTATGGACAAATTATTAATCAAGATTTAATTAAATTAACAGAAAATTTTGCATACAATGTTCAACCTGCAAATGCAATGACAGGTCAACTTTGGTATGATTCTGCAAACAAAGCTCTTAAAGCATATAACGGAAGTAGATTTAGACAGCTAGCAGTAATTGATAGTAATTCTAATGGCCCAACTGATGCAGTCCAAGGTGATTTATGGTTTAATGAAACAGATCAAAAACTGTATTATAATAACGGCACTACTTGGCTAGTTATCGGTCCTCAATTTACTGGACTAGGTTCTAACAATCTTATAACACCACAATTAGTTTATGATACCGGTACTGCTCCTCATTTTATTTTAGAAGCACAGATGCAGTTAGGTAGCGTAACTACTTCAACTGAGGTGGCCGCAGTATTTTCAGTAGACGAATTTACACTAAATGGAAGTTCGTCTGTCAATGGTTTTAATATTATTAAATCTGGTATTACTTTATATGGTGCTGATCCTATCACTGGAGTATCTGCTTCTGGACCAACTGGGTCAACTATCATGTGGGGAACATCTGCAGATTCCTTAAGATTAGGTGGAGTATCTGCAAATCAATACGTTACAGTTAATGCTCCTCAATTCAACAGTCAACTAAGTGTTAATAGTAAATTAGGAGTCAATATTAACACCGGCGACTTAATTTTACAAAGCATATTAGTTGGCGGATATACTCAAGCAGTTATTTCGGCCAATAACTCAAACGGTAATAACGGAACTAAATTACAGGTAAATGTTAACCTTGGTAACACAACAACTAACATAGTTAGTTTTGGAGCAAGTGGTGGCGGTACTCCTGCAATATTGCCAACTACTGCGGTAGGAGTTACTACAGACATTGGTACAATTACAGCACCGTTTGGACAAGTGTATTCAAATAAAGTAAACGCAAACATGTTTACGATTACGAATCAATATAGTAGTAATGCGGCCCGTGACGCCGCAATACCAGCACCTTCAATCGGTACTATTGTGTTGGTTGGAACTACATTCCAGGGAAATGTGGACGGTACTATAACAGGATGGGTTAACTTAAATTAATTCATAAAAAAAGCACCTTGCGGTGCTTTTTAATTTAAGCTTCAGCTTTGGTTTTAGCTGGAGCTTTCTTTTTGGTCGGAACCAAATCTTCTGCTAGTTGACGCATCTTCGCGGCTTCTTTAGCTAGCTTATCTGCTTGACTGCGATAATACTTGGCTTGGTCTTCTGGAGTACCTGCCGGTGCAACAGTTCCTGCAACTGGTGCAGTTTCTGTAACAGATGCTGTTTCTTCGATAACAATATCTGCGCTTTCATTTAGATATTCTTTGGCCGCTTCTGGCTTTTTATTAGCCATAGTTGGAATGGTTGAATTAGAACCATCTTTAATAGCCAACTGCTCTAAAGTAATACCGCGTTGTTCTGCAATTAACTTGTTCAATTCATCTAATTGAATTGATGTTTTATTGTCTGGAGTGACCAGTACTAGGTTAGTAGGAACTCGTTTCAAATGACCGTTGACATGAAGATATTCAAGCATGTTGTTACCATCTGGGAACTTTCTAACTGCTAATACATCGGCGATTTCTTCTGCTTGTTGTCCACTTTCGTGTTCTAACACACTCATTAGATTATCGTGATAAATGTCACGTAGTCCTGCAGATGCACATACTAGCCCATAGTTTGGGTCACCTGGTAAAGTGCGGTAAATGATTACCACTCTTGTACCGTTGTTTTTCATTTTGCCAACGTGTTTCATATTCTTTTCCTTATTGTGTTGCACCGTCTTGTGCTGGAGCCGCTGGGGCTACTGCTTTCAAGAAAGTGTCTAACTTAGTGAATACTGCACCAACGGCGGCCATTTCGGCGGCCTTAAAAGCACCACGTGTGCAAGCAACATCAATAATTGCTCTTAGGTTTTGTAGATCTGTAACTGTTAGATCTGGACCTTGTGGTTGTGCTGGTTGTTGCGTATTTTGATCTACTGCGTCTGTCATGTTATTCTCCTTATTTGTGCAGATATGGGCATGCTAATGATAACATAGAAAGTTCTTTTGGTTCTTCTACCCCAATCTCATATGCTGTTATTAATTTATTACTGTGAGGATCCACAGCCTGTATCTTTCGAATACAATAACGGCTATCTAAATTGGTATAAATCCAATTGTCTATTTCTCGTATCTTATCAATTTCCTTAATTTTCATCTTAGCAAAATTTGGGGGTATACGATCTAGTTTCCTCATATTGAGGACGTTCAATGCGTTTACCCTACCTTTTGATAAAGACATAATATACCTACTTTATTTATAATAGGCAGTCTGGCCGAATGGAGCAATTATGGATTCATTGCCGTGAATAACAAACAAACTTTCGCAATAATTTTCATCTCCCCAGCTACCGCAAGGATACCCGTCAGTGAACATGATAAAGCGTTTTGGCTCAATACCTTCTTCTTTCATAAATTCAAAGTTGGCATCAAAATCAGTACCACCACCACCTTTACATTCATAAGTCAAAATCTCATCTGCATTGTCGCCTGTAAAACG
>Ga0164297_10001121_pt1 | contig 29499 bp, 24 predicted proteins | sample GEODES058metaG_FD_113539 | JGI IMG/M metagenome (GOLD analysis project Ga0164297, IMG submission 113539) | Dystrophic lake water microbial communities from Trout Bog Lake, Wisconsin, USA - GEODES058 metaG | ecosystem: Environmental > Aquatic > Freshwater > Lake | place: USA: Trout Bog Lake... | reverse complement strand
TGGCGCGGCTGATTTACACTCGCCTGCGGTGTCTGCGGGTTGCTGGAATACAGCAGCTCCAGATCAGAAATCGGGGCCGAAATATACTCATGCCCGCCGATTTTTTCGCGCTGCAGGTCCTTTTGTGGCAACACCTTACTAACACTTTCGAGGTACTGCGTGTAACTTAAGTTGTCCTTGGGCAACGGGCACAGTACAAAGCGTTTGTACCCCCCTGTCGGCAGTGCGGTCAGCAGTTCGGTCTGCCCACCCTGCATGGCAAACAGACGTGTACCTTCGATTAACCTCACCTCGGGATATTCAATCGTTAGGTACTGCGGAAGGTAGTATCCGCAGTGCCGAAACCCCAGAAAATGATTGTCCACGCCGACAATCAGCAACTCGTCTGGCGCGCCCACTTTCGGCAGCGATGTTCGCACATCTTCCATCTCCGCCTGAAAGCGACGCACCGAAGCATACGAGCAATAAACCGGCATCGCCAGATACATCCACACATTCACGGCCCCACACGCGGAGAGAATCGCAATTTTGATTGGCCTGGCCATCGCCGCAGACTCATACCAACCGGCCATCCAGCGGCCCATCCAAAGGCAGGCCGGGGACATCAACAGCAACAGGTATCCGCTGTTCACGAACTTGAGAAAAATCAGCGTGAAGAAGCAGAGCGCGGGCAGCATCCACACCGCGGTGAAGATCTTTTTCCTGGCGGCTACCGGCTCACTCTTGCGCGAATCAGCCAGTAAAAACAGGGGTAGAAGCGCTGCCACGCCAAACTCCAGCACGTAGATGAAGGCAATCGTAATGGCGCGCGCAACACTGGTGGCAGGAGAAGAATTGAAGATCGTGTCGCGCGAAGGCACCATCTTCCAGAGCGAAAACAGCGCACCGAAATATGCATCCGCCCCGCCGCTGGCCGCCAGCATCGGCAGAAACCACGCCAGCAGCGTTACCGCCAGTACAGCAATGCCAATCACACGTCGCCGCGGACTGACGCTGAGCAATGCAAACAAAAACAGCGGCCCCAGAAACAGCAGCGACGACGGCCGAATCCCCGCAGAGATCCCCAGCGCAATTGCCGTGCCCGCAACGTACACACTGCCGGCGGGCGGCATTCGCCAGCAAAGCCATCCCAGCAAGGCCGAGAAAAATGCTTCCACGCTGTAGGTCAACGCCACGGTACCGTGGAACCAGGCCAGTGGCGAGAATACAAACAGCAGCCCGGCAAACAAGGCCGCGTGTTTTGATTCGCCGCTAAACCATTGTTCTGCAAGCAGATATATCAACACCACCACGCCGATGCTGGTCAGCAGACTCAGCAAAATCAATGCCAGATTGGCATCATGTACAAAGAAATTCAGCAGTCGGCCCAGGCAGATGTAGAGAAAATATCCCGGCGGATGCGGCTGGTAGACGCGCGGACTGAACCGGCTGACCCCGAGCACAAAGTTCACCGAATCAATGTCATACACCACATGGCTGCGAAACAAAAACCGGCTGACAGCCACCAAAACGGCCAACAGTGCAATTTCCAATTTGCGGCGTTCGGGTGATTTGACTTCGAGCATAGAGAGATTCCTAGCAGGTAACGTGCCATTCGATTGAAATCTGCAGATTCCATCCTGCCGGAAAATTTGCCGAAAATCTGTACTGAAATGGGGCGTCCTGTGTACTCATCCGCTACGGCTTGGCCGCAATCCAGCAGCGATGCCTCAAAACTAATGCAAATATGGGCCTTAGCCGCAAAAAATCACCCAGAAGGATGTACCCGACTACGACAAAGGTGGCATTCACATAATTGTTGCCAGGAACGATAAATAGAAAGTCACCAGTATTACCGAACAGCCGCATTCCCCATGTGGCCGGTAATCGAAAGACATCGCCGAACGAGTAAGCATAGGGCGGGCAGGGTGAAGGAGATCGAATTTATGGTCCGTATTGGTCTGTGTTCTGAAGACAGCACGTTACAGTCGTTGCTAGCGACTGCATTGGGGAAAGAATTCCAGATCACTCTGGAGCCCAAGGAAGACAGCATCAAACATCTGCTTGCCACAGGTGATTGCGATGTCGTCGTTGTAGACCTTGCCTCCAAAGATCCGCAGCTGGAAGAGCGCATTGAAACCTGCCGCCGACTGATTGGCGAACTGGTGCCCACCGTGGTGCTGGCCGATGACGGCCTGCGCAGCACGGCGATATCACTGGTCCGCATGGGCGCCTATGGCCACTGCCGCAAACCCCCATCGATCCGCGACCTCAAGACCATTCTCCGCCGTGCCCATGAAAATTCCCTGCTGAAGCAGCAGTTGGAGTGCGTGCAGCAGCAGCTGGAAGTCGTCAACAATTGCGACAAGATGATTGGCTCCAGCCCGCACATGCAGCGCGTGTATGAGCTGATTCACAGCGTCGCCGACCTGAACGCCTCTGTGCTGGTAACCGGCGAAAGCGGAACCGGCAAGGAATTGATTGCCCGCGCCATCCACAACCAGGGAACGCGCGCCCGCAAGCCGTTTGTCGCAGTCTCCTGCGGAGCGATTCCTGAAACATTGATTGAGTCTGAACTCTTCGGCCATGAAAAAGGCGCCTTCACCGGATCCGTCGGTGCGCGCGAAGGATATTTTGAACAGGCAGCAGACGGCACGCTCTTTCTCGATGAGATCGGCGAGTTGAGCCTGATGACACAGGTAAAGTTGCTGCGCGTTCTGCAGCAGCGTGAATTCAGCCGCCTGGGCAGCACTAAACTGGTTCCCCTGCGCGCGCGTTTGATTTTCGCCACGCATCAGGACCTGGGTGAGCTGGTGGCGCAGGGCAAGTTCCGTCAGGATTTGTACTACCGCATCAACGTGATGAAAATTGAGTCACCCGCGCTGGCCGACCATGCGGAAGATATTCCGCAGATTGCCGGCCACTTTATGAAGCAGTATTCCGAAATGTATGAGAAGCCGCTGAAGACCATCGACTCCGACGCCATGGCCATCATGCAGAACTACTCCTGGCCGGGCAATGTGCGCGAGTTGGAAAATGTAATCCAGCGCGCCATCATCGTGGCCCGCGGCGAAAGCATTAGCGCCGCAGACCTGCCGGCAAACATGAAGGAAGACACCAACGTCCTCAGCATTGCGGACTTTCTGCCGGCCGGATCGTTTGAGCGCCAGATGCGCGATTACAAAATCAAACTGGCTGAGGCAGCCATCCGCGAAAACGGCGGCAACAAAACTCTTGCCGCTCGCAGCCTCAATATCTCCCGTGCGTACCTGCACCGGTTGATACGTCCCAACGACGGCGAAGGCATCTTCGACGAAGACAACCACATGGAAGCCATCGCGCATAAGATGTAAACGGCAGTAGCCCTCCCCTGAATCCATGAGAAAATGAAACCCGCTGATGAAATTTTTACGGCGGGTTTCTTCATTTCCGGTGATGATTGCCTGCCTGCTGGCAGCACTGGCCACGCTCACCGTGCGTGCCCGCTTTGACGACCCCGACATGTGGTGGCATCTTAAGGTCGGCCAGTTCATCTGGCTCACCCACAAAGTTCCCACAGTGGATTATTTTTCCTGGACCACACATCAGCACTCGTGGATTCCGCATGAGTGGCTCTCGCAGCTGACAATTTTTCTGGCCTATCACGCAGCCGGCTACTCCGGCCTGATGCTGTGGCTGTGCCTGTTTTCCTGTGCAGTGCTAATCGTCGGGTATGCCTTGTGTGTGGCGTGGTCGGGCAATGCAAAAGTTTCTCTCGTTGGCGCGCTAGCCATCTGGCTCTTTGCCACCACCGGCCTTTCGGTCCGGCCACAGATGATTGGCTACCTGTTGCTGCTGGTGGAATTACTACTACTGCAGTTTGGACGCAAACGTTCACCGCGTTGGTTTCTGGCGCTGCCGTTTCTCTTTGCGATTTGGATTAACTGCCACGGCTCCTGGCTGTTGGGAATTTTGGTACTCTGCATCACACTCTTCGCATCATTTGTCAGCTACGACTCCATCCTGCTCACATCCACTCGCTGGCCCGTGCAGCAACGCATGATGCTCGGCGTATCGCTGGCATTTTCCATTGCGGCGTTGTTTGTGAATCCAACCGGCCTGCAACAAATTCTGTACCCGATAGACACCATGCTGCACCAACCGTTGAATCTGGCCAGCGTTACAGAATGGCAACCGGTTACGCTCACCGATGGTCGCGGAGCCGCGCTGGTGGCCATGTTGCTGTGCATCTGCCTACTGGTTGCGGTAAGAAAAATTCCGTTGCGGCTGGATGAACTCTTGCTGCTCGCACTCGGCGTGTGGCTTGGTGCCAGCCATGAGCGCATGTTGTTTGTCTTCGGCATTCTAGCCGCGCCCATCTTCACACGTCTGCTGGCCGGCGAGTGGGAAGACTACGATCCCGAACACGATTTAAATTTCGCCAATGCTGTAATTTCCATCGGCGCGTTGCTGACGATGTGGCTTGCCTTTCCATCGCCGACGAACCTTGCCGTGCAAGTTGCGGCGAACAGTCCGGTGAAGGCCGTTGATTTTCTCAAATCGCATGCCATCTCCGGCCACATGTTGAACGACTACACCTACGGCGGCTATCTCATCTGGGCCGCGCCAGAGCACCCCGTCTTCATCGACGGCCGCGCCGATCTTTACGAGTGGGCCGGCGTGCTTGCCGACTTTGCGAAATGGGCCAATCTGCAGGAAGCCCCCAATGTGTTGCCAGAAAAATACGGTGTGGATTTTTGTCTGCTCTCTCGCGGCAGCACCATGGCCGCAGTGATGCCGCTGCTACCGGACTGGAAAACCATTTACAGCGATGACAACACCGTCATCATGCAACACACATACTCCGCCGCAAAATAAATCCGCTCAATTTAAGGAACGAAAATGCCAGAGATACTCGTAATCCCCTCGAATGATGCCACCATGAGCGAACCCGAAGCCGGCCTGCGTCGCCAGGTGATGTCTTTCTCTCCGGCGATGATGCTGGTGCGGCACAAGATGGAAGCCGGATGGGTTGGCGCGCGGCATTCGCATCCGCATGAACAGATGGTGTACATCGTCAGCGGTCACATCACATTTGAATATCCCGGCGGCAGCGTGGAAGCCAAAGCCGGCGATTGTTTTCTGGTTCCCGGCAATGTGGCGCACCAGGCCCGCGCACATCAGCCCTCGGAAGTGCTGGATATTTTCACTCCCTACCGCGAAGATTATGCCTCAGTCTGAGAACCCTGAATGTTGCGCCTATCTGCCGCCACATTCACGGCCTGTTCAACCAGTTTCAGTAACTTAAAGGCAGTGTGGGCCGATTGGCCCGGCAGGCCGACTAAACTATAGGTGCGACTGTATTTATCGACTACGCAATTTGTCCTACAGATTGCGATTGGGGTATCGAAGAGATACCTATCCAGCGAAACTTTTCCCACTACCGCTGCGTCCACCTAACAGGGCAAATCATGTAAATTGCCCGACTGTATCCCATGAGTTTCAACCGGAGTTTTCGCATCTAACGTTTACAAGATGCAAAGTTGCACCACAACAGATTTGCACGACAATAATCTGCCATATTGATGAATTCGAAAACTGTGACTTTGATGTGTTCGAGGAGTGAACAATCGTGATTAAGCCAGGTACACTACAACGTTTCGCGCTGGGCATTCTGCTGGTACTGGGTCTGCTGGTTGCGACCCCCACGTACGCACAGCAGGCAACAGGCTCCATCCGCGGCCATATTACTGACCCCGACGGCGCCGTCATCCCCAACGCCCTTATCACGACGACCACGCCTGCGGGCAAGACCGTCAAAACCAAGGGTGATGGCTTCGGCGCGTTTTCGATTAATTCGCTGCCGGCCGGTACCTACACGCTGAATGTTTCCGTGCAGGGATTCACTCCGCAGACTAAGACAGGCCTTGTGCTCACCACCGGGCAGATGCTCTCTGTAAATTTCAAGCTCGATATTCAGGCGCAGCAGCAGAACGTTGAAGTCACCGCCGATGCAGGCGGCGCCTCGCTGGACACCAACCCCGACAACAACGCCAGCGCGATTGTCATCAAGGGCAAGGACCTCGACGCACTCTCTGACGATCCCGACGAATTGCAGAATGAGTTGACCGCGCTTGCCGGTCCCTCTGCCGGACCGAACGGTGGCCAGATTTACGTAGATGGATTCACCGCCGGCCAGTTGCCGCCGAAGAACGCCATCCGCGAAATCCGCATCAACCAGAACCCGTTCTCGGCGCAGTATGACCAACTCGGCTACGGCCGTATTGAAATCTTCACCAAGCCCGGTACCGACAAGCTGCACGGCCAGTTTCTGGGCAACTTCAATCAGCAGGCGTTGAATACCTCCAACCCGTTCGCGCCCTCGCAGCCGCCGTATGACACATTGCAGTGGACCGGCAGCGTCAGCGGCCCGGTCAACAGCAAGTCGTCGTACTTCCTTTCCGGCAGCCGCCGCAACATTCAGTCCAACTCGTTGATCAACACGGAATTTGTGAACTACACAGACCCGACGCTGACCATCAACGACACCTACGCATTCGCCTTCGGTGTGCCGCAGCGTCGTACAGAAATTGCGCCGCGTTTTGATTATCTGGTCACAAACAACAACACACTTTCCATCCGCTACCAGTTTGAAGAAAACACCGAACGCAACAGCGGTGTTGGCGGCTCGTCCCTGCCCACCACGGGAACCAACAACTTCTCCATGGAACATGCGTTGCAGGTTAGCGACACGCAGATCATGGGCAAGAACCAGAACATGGTCAACGAAGTTCACTTCCAGTACCTGCGCCAGCGCAGCAACACAGCGCCGATCAGTCTGTTTCCGACCATCTCGGTCTCCGGTGGTTTCACCGGCGGCGGCAACGGCGGCACCATCAATGACGCCACCGATCGCTACGAGTTCCAGGACTACACATCGATTGCGCTCGCCAAGAACTTCATCCGTTTTGGTGGTCGCCTGCGCATCTATCGCGACTCGTCGACCTCCACCAACAACTTCAACGGCCAGTTCTCCTTTGCGCCGCAGACCTACAACCAGACGACGCCGGCGGCGAATGACTCCACCACCGACTGCGTTACCAATCCCGCAGGCTGCAAAACTGTGCCGGGCATCGACATCTATGCCATCACGCTTTACAACCTGAACCACTCGCTGGCAGCCACGAGCTGCCCTGCCGGTTACACTACCACCGACGGCTACAAAGGTTGCGGCGGACCGAGCGAATACTCCACCGTCAGCGGCAACCCGGTTGTGAAGGCCATGCAGAATGATGCCGGCCTCTATGCGGAATCGGACTGGACCATCGCTCCCACCATCAAGTTGAGCTATGGCTTGCGTTGGGAATCGCAGAACAACATTGCCAATCAATCGAACTTTGCACCGCGCCTGGCAATCTCCTACGGCATCGGTGGCAAGGGCAAGGTTGCTCCCAAGACCGTTCTTCGCGCCGGCTGGGGACTCTTCTACACCCGCTTCAACATGGGCAATGTGGAAACAGCCATCCACCAGAACATCAACACCACTTTGGCAACCGGTCTTATCGGCACCACGTACCTGAACCCGGCCGGCTTTACTGAGAACTGCCTGACCAGCAATTACAACGCCAGCACCTGCAACAACACAGGTACGGTCACCGGTACACTCAGCACAACCAAGCCGACTTACAACTACATCCAGCCGAACCTGCATGCTGCCACCACCGAACAGGCGGCACTGACGCTGGAGCGCCAGGTTGGAAAAATCGGAACCTTCACCGTCAACTATCTACACTCGCGTGGTCTGCACCAGTACGACACCGAGCAGCTGGGTTACAGCACGGAAAACCCGCTACCCAACTATTACAACAACCAGTTCAGTTCAGAGGGCATCTTCAAAGAGAACCAGATTATGGCCAATCTGAATGTGCGTGCCGGCAAAAGTATTTCGCTGACCACGTTCTACTCGCTCAGCTATGCCAAGTCGACATCGGCTTCACCTTCCAACCCCTACAACCTGCTGCAGGATTACGGTCGCGCAACCTTCGATGTTCGCAACCGCATCTTCCTCATCGGCAACATCACGCTGCCGTACAAAATCAGCCTGAGCCCGTTTGTCGTCTACCAGTCCGGCGCGCCCTTCAACATCACTGCCGGATCGGATATCAATCAGGACGGCAATTTCAACGATCGTCCGGAATACGGAACCTCCGGTAATTGCTTTACCAGCACGAACACCGCAGCAGAAGCAGAGATTGCGCATTACGGCTGCTTCGCGATTCCTTCTATCGGCTCGACCTACACGCCCATCCCGGTAAACATGGGACGCGGCCCGAACCTTCTGACAGCCAACCTGCGTGTTGCCAAGAACTGGGGCATCGGTCCGAAGATCAACAACGCACCTGCCGGCGGACGTAATGGTCAGGGTGGTCAGAATGGCCAGGGTGGACCTGGCGGCCCCGGCGGCGGTCTCGGTGGTCCCGGAGGAGTTGGTGGTCCCGGCGGTGGTGGTGGTGGCGGTGCACGTGGCGGCGGCGGTGGTGGTGGTGGCCGTGGCGGCGGTGGCGGCGGCGGCGGTGGCGGTGCTACCCGCGTCAACGACCACAAGTACACCATCGGCATCAGCGTGGCTGGCCAGAACATCTTCAACGAAGTGAACCTTGGCCCGCCGAACGGCACGCTGGTTTCGCCAACCTTCGGCGAATCCACGCAGCTGGCAACCGGCATCTTCGGCGGCGGCGCAACTTCCGTCCGTACGATTCGCGCCCAGCTCAGCTTCGCCTTCTAACGCTACTCAACGAGGTTGGTCTCAACTCAAAGGCCCGCGATGTTTGCGGGCCTTTCTTATTGTCTGCGAATCGATCTCAGCTAGTCGGCGTCTTCTTCCAGCCGCAGCCGCGCTTCCGCAAGCCGCTCCAACGAATCCAGGAACCAGCCCGCCAGCAGCATGCTGGCCAGAATCGCCACAATCAGCAGCAGCCAGTAGTACTGCGTCATCCAGATGCGCATGGCTTCATACCAGCTGATGTTGCCGATGAAATACACATCGCCCGCAACATCGTACGAAGAAAAAATTCCGCTGCGCAACAGTGCCACGTTGCCGTGCAGGTCGCTGGATTGCGAGCGCGGCAAAAATGCGTCCGCAAATTTCTCCACCGAGTCGTTGTCTTTCAACTCCAGCAGCACAATGCTTCTGCCGGGCGAGTCGGGCGACTGCAGCCCTTCCACCATCACCTCCGGCATGCCGCCGTCATTGCTCGGCAGCGGCTGCGGCTCAATGTTGATGACGTCCAGCGGCCCGAGCATCTTCATCCACTCTGACCACTTGCGTTCAATCGGCGTCAGCATACTGTCTTTTTGTTTTACGTGGATGCCGTTCGCGTCATACGTCACTGGCAGCCGGTCGTCGAGCGCGGCAAATGCCGGCTGGTCCTTCACCGTACCCAGCAGCAGATAATCGCGGTTGTGTTCCAGAATCGTTTCCGGGCCGGAGAGGGTGACGTGCAACGCCGGCGTTCCCGTCTGCATGCCGCAGTGGCTCATCAGCAGCAGATACAGTTCCAACTCTTCTGCGCTCGGCACCGTCGGCATCACCACTACGGTCTCTGCCAGATCAGAAAAGCGTGTGAAGGGATATCCCGCATTGGCGAACAATTCCAGGTTCGGCATACGCGTCCAGTAGTGCAGGCCGGAGGTATCGAGCGCGGTCCAGTTCAAGATAGAACCAAACGGCGTCACGCCGCCATTTTGTGTCTTCAGATTAAAGTCATAACTGAACATCAGCGTATTGCTGGAGGGGCGCATGAACTCCACCGGCACGACAACCCAGCGCTCATGGTCGTTGAAGTCCGAGCCCGGCAGCAGCGGAATTTCAGTAATCAATTTCGTATTCAGATAAATGCGCAGCATGGATCCAGCAGCCAGCGGCGCTGCGTTGTAGCGATAGCCGAGATGCAATGCAAGATTTTGTTTCTCGCCGTAGAACTGGTCCGGCGGCACGCGGAAATAAATTGGTATCGGCTGTGAACCGTCGGTCTGCATGGCCTGCGGCGTACTAAAGCTGCCCAGCGGCACCGATTTCGACGGCGGCAACCAGCGCGGTGCATCATCCACCTGCCGCAACGCCGGTTGTTTGTAGTCGGTCACGCGCAGGGTATCGCCCTGCGGCGGGCCGTTGCTGTTCAGGTCGGTCGAACTGGCTGCATGATGCAATGAGAGACTGCCTGCTGCCGCCAGCAGAGCGTCTTCATCGCTGCCGGAAAGTACCAGCAGACTGCTATTGGCGTCGTTGGGATTTGTACGTAACGCAATCACTCCGCCGCCGCCGCCCTGCAGTTGCAGCGCTGCCGCTTCCGGGTCTGAGTTGGTCATGAATACGACTGCATTTCCGGTTGGAATCTTTCCAATCACCACATGAAAACGTACCGGCGTGGAGCTGGCCAGAATGCCAAACCATGAAGCCACAGCGCCGGCGGCCTGCAACATCTTTGCATCCGGCGGCGCGAGAAATACGAAAGGAATCGTCGTCGGCGTCTGTATGGCCGAATCAAAAAACGGCAGCGGCAGCAAACTCAAATCATTGTGAAATGGAATCATGTCGCCAGTAATGGTGACTGCCGATGTGTCATCAATCACGGCCAGTGCCTGCCGCTGCGCCTGCTCGGCAGACAACAAAACGCCGTTGCCGGTGAACTCAAACGTGATGGTGTTGCTGCGCTGCAGCAGGTCGGCCGGCATGGGCAACGTCACCACCGTGCCGATTGCGGTGTCGATCGGCGTCAGCGTCGCAAAGAGTGTGTCATTCAACATCACCTTCAGCGAAGTTGATGCGGCAGAAAGTCCGGCGGCAAAATGATAATCAATCTGCAGCGATGCGGTGCGCGTCAGCACGGTGTACGGCAGCGTGAAATAGGCCGAGTAATACGAATGCGGGCCGGACATGCTGATGGGTTTTTGCAGTCCCATCTGGTGCAGGCTGATGCTTTGCTTGTAACCCACCGGCGTTGCGTCTGTCGCAGTCGGTGTTCCAGTTGCACTCGGTGGAGTTACAGCGTTCGGCGTAGCTGCGATTGTCTTCGCCGGAACTGCCGCTGTTGTTGTTGTTGTTGCCGGCGGAGCAAACATCTTCTGCTTCTTCGCGGTCTGACCGTGCATCTGCAGCGAACCCAGCAGCAGCACCAGCAGCATGGCTGCCTTCTGACCAGTGAAGGGCATAATGTCACGCAGCACCTGATAGATTCCAGTGACCGACAACCGGCAGACACGCAGCAAGCTGATAAGTGGACGGTCGGCTTCGAGCGAATCGATGTTGCGAATCCACGAGTCGGCACGCGAGTACAACGCGCGCGTCAACGTCTCCTGATCGGCAATGGTTCCCAGATCAAACTCCAGCCGCAGTTCGCCATCCTTGCCGGTGCCCACGACGACTGCGGTAATTTCAGCGTCCTGCGTCTGCTCGGGGAAGCGGATTCGCAGCTTCTCTCCCAGGAAAAAACTGGCATCAATGTTGATGCGTGTGGATGCACCGCCCACCGACATATCAATCGTCTTACCGGTCAGAATGGTTCCGTCCTGCCGTTGGATGACGACCGTCAGCTTGGTGACAATGCGCACTGAGTGGCGCAACTGGCGATGCTCATACGCAACCGCAGCTGCCACGCCCAGAATAACCACGTTGAACAACACCCAAAATAAGTTCATCAGAATCGTGCCGCGATGTTCCGGGTCCAGCACAAACATTCTGTACGGCGCCATGCACACGCCCAGAAAATTCAGAAACAGCAGAAAGATAACCGGCCGCGCAATGTTCCGGTCAAAGCGCGATACATCCATCGTCTCGCCCTTGTCAGTCACATTGAATTTTCCTAGTTTTGGATTAATCATCGCCAGCACGGTTGGCCCAAGAATGTACGGCGAAAGTACTGTCTCGTAAATTTCATTCCAGAAGGAGTGCCGATAGCGGCTCTGCACACGCGAGTTGGTCATGCTGGCCAGCACCAGGTGCGGCATTGCGTAGGCCACAATCGCCACCCAGTAGCCGGGGATAATCACGCGGCCCAGCAGCATGTACACCAGAGGTGCCAGCAGAAACACCAACCGCGGAACTGCGTACATAAAGTGCATCATCGCGTTGAAGTAGCACAGCCGCTGCGTCAACTTCATTTTGCCAGCGAAGAGCGGATTATCGGTGCGCAGAATTTGAATCATGCCGCGCGCCCAGCGAACGCGCTGGCCCACATGCGCAGAAAGTTTTGCCGTGGCCAAACCCGCCGCCTGCGCAATGTTGATGTATGCCGTGCCCCAGCCTAGTTTCTGCATACGCAGCGATGTGTGCGCGTCTTCGGTCACCGTCTCCACCGCAATGCCGCCGACTTCATCCAGCGCCGTGCGGCGCAGCACCGCGCAGGAGCCGCAGAAAAATGTTGCATCCCACAAATCATTGCCGTCCTGCACAATGCCGTAGAAAAGTTCGTCTTCGCTGGGAATGGTTTTGTACTGCAGCAGGTTGCGTTCAAACGGGTCCGGCGAATAAAAGTGGTGCGGCGTTTGCAGCATCGCCAGAGTGTTATCTGCCAGCAGCCAACCCATCGTCATCTGCAGAAAACTTCGCGTGGGAACGTGGTCGCAATCGAAAATCGCCACAAAGGGCGAGTTCATTTTTGTCAGCGCATGATTAATGTTGCCGGCCTTGGCGTGGTTGTGTTCCAACCGCGTTACATATCCCACACCGGCGTCTGCGGCAAATTGTTTAAAGTCCGCGCGCGAACCATCGTCCAGAATGTAGACGTGCAGTTTCTCCGGCGGATAATCCATCGCGTTGGCGGCCAGCACGGTGTACCGCACCAGCGACAGCTCTTCATTGTAAGAAGGAATCAGCACGTCCACATGCGGCCAGAGTTTATCGTCGGCCGGCAACGGCAACGGCTTGCGGCCCAGCGGCCGTGCCGTCTGCATATATCCCAGCACCATAATCAACATGGTGTAGAGCTCTGCCGTCAGCAGCAGGAACATGAAAATCCAGTCCACCGTCAGGTGCTGGTTGGCCGCGTCCGACGCGTAATCCACCACCGTGTGAATGCGCCACCAACCATAGCGCAGCGTGGCCGTCATGGAGATGATCATCAGCCCGATGGTCATCAGCCGCGAGCTCGACATGCGGTTCAACAGAATCGCCAGAATAATGGAGACGATGCCCAGCGCCATCTGCTTGGGCCATGCCAGATACAGCGTGATGAATTGGAATAAGAGGAAGGCGCAGGCCGCGCCCATCAGCAGGCGGATTGTGCGTGCCAGAAATCCCGGACTATTGCCTACTTGACTCAAACGCATGTCCTCGCACGTCGGGGATAAGAACAAAGCGCACCAAATGTTCCGTAACGAACATAAGTCTTGCTGCGTTTATGATGGATTGTATACCTCGCGGAAGACGCACCCGCCGCTGGGATTCGAAGGCTGACGATTGACCGACGCCATCTCCAGATCGAAGGAAGATTACCTGAAGGCCGTGCTCGAAGCCGAGTCTGAAGGCCAGACCGTCATCCCTTCTTTGCTTGCCAATTGGCTGCTGGTTTCACCACCCGCAGTCACCATGGCGTTGAAACGCCTGCGACGCGACGGCTATGTGCAGATGAATGCCGACGGCATTGTCCACCTCACGGCCAAGGGACGCGAAACCGCCTACCGCACTGCGCTGCGCCACCACCTCATCGAACGCATGCTGGCGGAAGTCTTCGGCATGAAGTGGTATGAAGTCCATGACGAGGCCGAGCGGCTGGAACACGCCGTTTCCCCCCAGTTTGAGGCAAAGCTGCTGGAAAAACTGGGCGAAAAAGGCCTTTGCCCCCACGGCAACTCGGTATTGCCGGAAAGCGCGGCCCAACGCAAAAAACGGGGCCTTTCCCTGCTGTTTGACGCCCCAGAAGGTGGCCGATACACCGTTTCCGGCCTATATGAACGCGATCCGCGCCTGCTGCAATTCCTGCACAAGCTGGGGATTGAACCGGGCTCACAATTACGCATCGTACGGCGTAATTATGACGAAACCGTGGCCATTGAGAACGCCAAAGGGCCCGCCGTGCTGGGCCGCGCCGCTGCCGACCGTATCTGGGTAAAGCCTCTTCGGCGAGAATCGCCCGCCGCTGCACGGCGATGACGAATATACTGTTGAGAAGCCTATAATTCCGAAAGGATTAGCGCTTTACGCGCGGGATACGATTGCATTGCAGGAGCAACTCCCTCCCACACCTTCCTGTAATAATTTGCCTTTATGAGCCGTAGTATTACTGCACCGCAACTCGAAGTTCGTGCACTGCAAATGCAGTACGACGATGGACGCATTCAGGCCCTGCGTGGAGTGAACCTCTGCATTGAAGCCGGTGAGTTCGTCGCCATCAGCGGTGCCAGCGGCAGCGGCAAGTCGTCCCTGCTGCATCTGCTTGGCGGGCTGGATTCGCCCACCAGCGGCGAAGTTCTCTACAACGACGCCGTGCTGGGACAAGATGTTTCGCTCGACACATTCCGCTCACACCATATCGGTTTTGTCTTTCAGGCTTTTCATCTGATTCCAACCCTGCGCGCGATTGAAAATGTTCAGGTGCCCATGCTGGCGGTTGCGGAAAATGCGCACACCCGCGTGGAACGCGCCGAAGCTCTGCTGCGCGAGATGGGCCTGGCAGACCGCATGTATCACTATCCCAACCAGCTTTCTGCCGGCGAACGCCAGCGTGTGGCCATTGCCCGCGCACTCGCCAACAATCCATCCATCCTGCTGGCCGATGAACCCACCGGAAATCTCGACAGCGTGAACTCGGCAAAGATCATGCAGATTCTCACCGGCATCCAGCAGGCGCATGGCATGACGCTGATTATTGTCACCCATGAGAATGAAATTGCCGAAGCCGCACCGCGCCACATTCGCATGCGCGACGGCATGGTTCTGGATGACATCACTCTCGGAGGCGCTGTCCAATGAAAAAACTTCGCGCCCGTATCGCCCATCCCTTGCTGCTCGCCGGTTTGCTATCCGCACCGCTGGCGGCACACGCCGCCGCACCGCAGTCGCAGCCCAGCGCCAACGCGCCCATGAACCTGCTGCACAACATCATTACCCACGCGCAGGACCGTATGCGCAAGGCGCATTACCGCGTCACCGGCCGCCTGGTCCGCATTGACGCAGCCGGCAAGCGCACCAACTACAACATCGCCATCAAGGCACTCGGCGCGCAATCCACCCTGCGTGTGCTGCTGGATATTACTTCGCCGCCCAATGCCCGCGCCCATGTGCTGCTCGTCAGCCACGGTAACGGCCTGGTAAGCATCCAGATTGCCCATCCCGGCGATACCGCACCCACCACCGTGCCCTATGAGCAGTGGGTGAATGGTCCGTTCGGTTCCAGCTTTAGTTACGAAGATTTCATCGAAGCTCAGTATTTTTGGAAGCAACAGACCGTAGTGCCAGCGCAGACCTTTGGCGCGCGCCTCTGCGACCAACTGGACAGCACGCCCACCGCTGTCGACCGTACGCACTACTCGCAAGTTCGCACATGGATTGACCATGCCATCGGTTTCCCCGTCTACGTAGAAAAAACGGTGAAGGGCACCGGCATCGTCAAACAATATACTTATTACGGTTTGCGGCAGACCGGTGGCGTTTGGTCCGCAACCCAAGTGGAAGCCAAGCTGCGCGGTACACCCGGCTCTGACCTGTTGATCTTCGAACGGGGATCTGCAAACGCAAAACTTGACGACAGCGAGTTTGACGCTGTAAAACTCACACAGTTTTAGGATGACTTTATGTACGTGCTTCTAGCGATTATCGGTTTCCTGTTGTCCCTTCTGCTCATTGGGTTTCTCTATCAGTGGATCGGCTCCCATTACGACTGGATGCGTTACTCCAGCCCCGGCCGCTACGTAAAAACGAGCAACGGCTCCCGCTTCTACCTGCTGGAAAAAGGCATCGGTACTCCCACCATTCTGTTTGAGGCAGGCATCGCCGCCACCAACCTGAATTGGCGCGAACTGCAGAACACTGTTGCCGACTTTGCCCACACCGTTGCCTATGACCGCAGCGGCCTCGGCTGGAGCAGCCGTTCACTCTCCCCGCGCACGCCGGGAAACATTGCACAGGAACTGCACAACATGCTGGCCGCTGCCGGCATCAAGCCGCCATTCATCCTGGTTGGCCACTCCTTCGGCGGTCTGGTGATGCGCCGTTACGCTCTGCTCTATCCCGAAGATGTTCTCGGTGTTGTGCTGGTTGACCCGATGCGTCCGGAAGAATGGCCGCCGCTGGACCCCAGCAAGCAGGCCATGCTCGACCGCGGCAGCAAACTCTCCCGCATCGCCATCCCCATTGCGCGTTTTGGATTGGCGAGACTCGCCGTCACATCACTGCTCTGTCGCTCCGGCCGTCTCTCAGAAAAACTTGCTGGTGCCGCCGGCAATGGCGGTCGTCACGTGCTCAGCCGCATCAAAGACGAAGTTGGCAAGATGCCGCAGGAAGTTTGGCCCGTGGTGGCAGCGCACTGGTCGCGCCCCGGTTACTACGCCGGCATGTCCAACCATGTTTCGTCAGTTCCCGACACGGTCCGCGAAATGCAGGACGCCGGTCCCATCCAGAACATTCCCGTGATTCTGCTCACGCCCGGCAGCAGCAAACCGCTCTGCGAACAGGGACTCAGCCGCATCGGCAACAACGTGCAGCAGGTCATCGCCTACCAGAGCGCCCATTGGATTCATCTCGATGAACCCGATCTTGTGATTGATTCCATCCGCAGCATGTTGGCCCACGCCAGCGAAGAAGCCATCGCCGTCAACGCCTAGCATCTACTCCATCGGCCAGAGCCAGGCTGCACCGCGTACGCCGCTGGAGTCACCGTGTTTGGCCTGCAGCACCGGCGTATTGCACTCACGCCCAAAGACGTGTTGGCTCAACATCGGCGGCACGGCAGAATAAATTCCGCTGAATTGCGACAGCCCACCGCCAATCACGATCACATCCGGATCCAGAATATTCACCGCTGATGCAAGCGACCGCGCCAACCGTTCATACAGCCGAGCCACCGCACGTCTGGCAACTTCATCGCCGGCTTCAGCGGCTGCGGTAATCTCCGCGCCGTTCAATTTTTTTCCGCTCAACTTTTCATGGTCTCTGCAGAATCCCGTGCCGGAAATAAAAGTCTCAATGCATCCGCGCTTGCCGCAGTAGCAATCCGGTCCGGGAAATTCTTCTTCGGTCATCCACGGCAATGTGTTGTGTCCCCATTCGCCGCCCACGCCATTCGGTCCGGCATGTACGCGGCCGTTCAGTGCAACGCCGCCGCCGCAGCCAGTTCCGAGAATCACCGCGAAGACCACACCATAGCCCATGCCCGCACCATCAGTGGCTTCTGAAACCGCCAGACAATTCGCGTCATTCGCGCAACGCACTTCGCGGTCAAGAATCCGCGAGACTTCCTGCTGAAACGGTTTGCCGTTCAGGCACACAGAGTTGGAATTTTTTACCAGCCCGCGCGCTGTGATGGTTCCCGGAATCCCCATGCCCACCAGTGCGCTGCGACCCGTGTCGCCTTCCAACCGCCGCACCAATGCGGCCACGGCTTCTGCTGTACCTTCGTAATCACCCACCGGTGTGGGCACACGATGCCGCCCCAGTTCGGTTCCATCCACATCCAACGCCAGCGCTTCAATCTTGGTGCCGCCGACATCCACACCCACGCGTATCTTGTTCTTCGTCGTCATAGCTTGCCCAATTCAGCTTATCGCATTCACTCTTTTGTTTCCGGAACAAACCGGTAGCCGATGCCGCGCACTGTCTTCAAAAATTTCGGCGCGCCCGGCTCGTCTTCAATGTAACGCCGCAACCGTACGATGAAATAGTCAATCGCTCGCGTGTCGGTGTCATCCCGAAGCCGCCAAACATTTTCCAGCAGCTCTTTGCGCGAAACCGTTCGCCCCTGATTTTGAATCAGGTACCGCAGCAACCCCGCTTCCATCAGCGTCAGGTGCACGGTGTTTTTTTCGTAGGTCAGCTCCAGCGAATTGAAATCAATTTTTCTGCCGGAAAATTCATAGCTCTCAATCGATGTTGCACTTTCACCGCTCGCCTCTGCCGCGCTCCAGGCCTTGCGCCGTAGCAGGCCGTGCAGCCGCACCAGCAGCACATTCAACTCAAACGGCTTGGCCAGATAATCATCCGCACCAGACTGAAATCCAAGCACAATATCTTCCGGCCGGTTGCGTGCCGTCAACATCAACACGGGGATGTAATTCGATTGCGCCCGCAATTTTTCGACGACAGAAAATCCACTCATTCCCGGCAACATCACATCCAGCAGCACGGCGTCGAAAGTTGTTTTGCCGCTTCTGCCACTCAGCATCGCCAACGCAGTTTCGCCGTCGCCGGCCACCGCAGCCTCATACCCTTCCGACTGCAGGTTGAACAACAATCCCTGCGCCAGATGCGCTTCATCTTCCACAATCAAAATTCGTTCGGCCATACTTACTCAGCCTCCTCGCGCCACGGCACGCCAATCACCCGCGGCAGTTGCATACCCACGGTCGCGCCCTTGCCTTCGCCTTCGCTCTCGGCAAAGGCATCGCCGCCATGTTGACGCGCAATCGTCCGCACCAGAAACAGTCCCAGCCCCGTTCCCTTGGTCGTCAAAACGGCGCGGCTGGGCACGCGATAAAAACGCCGGAAGATTCTCTTCAAATCCTCCTTCGGTATCCCGATTCCCGAATCCGTTACGCTGACCCGCACCCAGGCTGCATGATGCTCTTTCAAACTGACGCGAATCTTCACGCCGCTCGGCGAATACTTCACGGCATTGCCCAGGATGTTCATCAGCGCCGTCTGCAACGCTTCCGGATCTCCGCGTACCAGCAACTCTTCCGGCTTGTTGTACGATTCAATCTCAATTGCGTCGGCCGGCAGATGGTTACGCTTAATCACCAGCTGCACGCAATCTTCCACCAGCGCCTGCAGCTTCACCAGCATCCGCACTCGCAGCCGCGAATGTTGTCCCACTTCGCCGGCCTTCAAGACTTGTTCCACCGTGGCCAGCAATCGGTCACTATCTGCCAGCATGATTTGATAGAACTCATCACGCTGCGCCTCGGTCAACTGCCGACGCTGCAGCGTTTCCAGGTACAACCGTATCGAAGCAATCGGCGTCTTCAGCTCATGCGTCACTGCGTTGATGAAGCTGTCATGCCGTTCATTGCGCCGCGCCTCGCGCACCAGAAAGATGGTGTTCAGCACCACGCCAGTCATCAACAAAAGGAAGAAGGGAATGCCAATGGCCAGCCGCACCATCTGCTGCCAGTTCCACACCACCCAGCCGGTGGTCAGCGTAATGGCAAGCCCCAGCATCACCGCGCCCAGCACGATGAACAGGACAATGTTGCGTCGTTTTCCGCCGCTGCGTATAGGCATAAAAAAGCACCCGCGCCGCAGACTGCCGGTCGGGTGCTCTCATTGTCTCAGTTACCGGCTTGGCTAGGCCACTCCCGCCGGCTTGGGGTCGTTCGGATCAAACTGTGCCACCTTAATGTCTTTGGCCAGGCCCAATTTGCTCAGAAGCCAGATGCCGTAAAAGTTCGGGTCAATCTCATACCAGGTGAGCCCGTGACGTGCCGATACCGGGTGCGCATGGTGATTGTTGTGCCAGCCTTCGCCGCCGGTCAGCAGAGCAACCCACCAGCTGTTGCGGGACATATCGCGCGTCTCAAAGCGGCGCGAACCCCACAGGTGTGTCGCCGAATTCACCAGCCACGTTGCATGCAGGCCCAGCACAACGCGCAGCGCCACGCCCCACAGCAGCCATGACCATCCGCCAAAAACGAACAGCGCAATGCCGACCACTGCGTTAGTCACCCAGTGGTACTTGCTCAGCCAAACATGGAACTTGTCGCGCGCAAGGTCCGGCGCATAACGGGCCATCATTTCGGTCTGCGTGCTCATTGACATGCCGCAGAGAATCCAGCCGACATGCGCCCACCAACCGCCTTCATTCGGCGTGTGCGGATCGCCTTCCTGGTCAGAAAGCTGGTGATGCACACGGTGCGTACCCACCCAGAACATCGGTCCGCCTTCGAGTGAAAGAGTTGCGCAAATCGTCATCGCATACTCCACCCACTTCGGCACCGTGTAGCCGCGGTGCGTCAGCAGCCGGTGATAGCACATACCAATACCAACGTTGATGCTGAGTACATACAGCACAACTGCAATCGCCAGCGCCGACCAGCTGAAGCAGAACAACGCCGCCACTGCGCCGATATGCAGAGCGACGAGCGCAAGAATGGTGACCCAGTTCAACTGGTCGCCCTGCGCCGCGCGGCCCAGCATCGGCATGGAACGGGCAATGCGTGTGGAGATGGTTACGCGTTCAGTTTCAATTGCGGATTCCTGTTTTTCTTCCAGAAGTTCTACGGGCATAAGAGTCTCATGTTCCTTGTTGCTTGGTGAAATTCGTTGCAGACCAGCTGCATCTATTCTTCACGCTAACAGTCGGCTGCCCTTTGTGCTGTAAGAGTTTTGTAAGCGAAACTACAGCGAATCAAGCGGGTAAAACACGTTCTGACTGCAATAGTCCATACAACTTTCTTGCTTTTTCATATTAGACAATTACCTTATATATGCCATGCAGCGTGTAGCCATATATAGATCAGGATTGATAACTAACTCCATTCAACCACGGCCTGTCTGTTTATACTTGTACTTAGGAAGAGAACGTGTAGTCACTAGAGTCTTATAGTTCGCCTTCACTAATAACAGGAGACAACACATCCATGAGTATTTCAGCAGTCATCGCAGAAATCGATCGTGAAATAGATCGCCTGCAGCAAGCAAAGAAATTGTTGACCGGTGTATCAGTAACCAAGCGTGGACCCGGCCGTCCTGCAGGTGCAGCCAGCAAGACCCGTCGCGTACTCAGTCCCGCAGCTCGTGCCAAGATCGCCGCCGCACAGCGGGCGCGTTGGGCCAAGCAGAAAAAGTCTGCCTAACTTCTACTGTTGAGCATCCTCCCCACAACTCCAGACAACATAAATAACAAGGCCGGATGCATTGACGCATTCGGCCTTGTTATTTAACTCAGTAAATTTTTCTAGCGCGAGTTACCCGGCAACACTGCGCACCGGTCGACTGCCGCGGTGAATTATCGATAGCCGTTCCTGCCCCAGAATCTTTTTCGCTTGTCCACGCGCATGGCTCGCCCACGGGCCCACCGGGTCCAGCCGCGCATACGCCATCCAGTGCCGCAACGCGCGACGACGTTCCCCTTGCCGCTCGTAAGCCAATGCAAGGTTGTAATGCGCGTCGGCATAATTTGGAACCAACTCAATCGCCCGCTGGTACGACTCAATCGCCTCCGGCAGCCGATGCAATTCATCCAGCACATTGCCCAGATCAAAAAATGCCAGAGCGTATTCGCCGTCCGCCACAGTCGCGCGACGATACAACGCTTCCGCTTCCAGAAACTTTCCCTGGTTGTAATGAATCGTTCCCAGGTTGATGCAAGCCGGAGCATGCTGCGGATTCAATTCCAGAATCTGTCGGTACAGCGCGGCTGACTCCTGCAACAATGCCGGCTGCACCGCGCGCAGAAACATCTCCTGCAACTGCGCCACACTGCTGCTCTGCAGCGGAGCAAAACTGTGAGCGTCCACGGTCTGCCCGTCGAAATCAAACATCAGTTGCGGAGAAAAAGGATCTTCAACGGCGCCGTCGTGACGGAATACCAGCCGCGAACCTTTGCGCACGGCATCGGCTTCCAGCAGCGGGCTCTGCATGCCGGCAACGCGGCGCATCGCTTCCACCGTATCGCGGATCTTTGCCAGATTCATTTGCTTGCTGCTCAGGTCGCGCAGTTTGCGCAACTCCACCAGGTCCTGAAAGCTGTAGCTTTCCTTCTGGACTACCAGACCGGAGTTTTCCCAGCGTTGTAATTGACGGTGCTGCAGATGCAGGATGCGGAGCACATCCTCGCGACGATACCTGGAAACTGTGGTGAAAGCCAAGGTCACCGTTCTATGCACCCTAAGTGAGTATGCTTAGAGTTTTCGCGGCGAGCAAGTGGAAATTTGCGTGGAAATAGAGAAAGCGTAGGAAATCATTGCTTCAATCCAGATTTGGTCTGGACGTTTAACATTTCTGCATAGTTTGGAGTGGACTGCTGGGGGCCGCAGGTACTTTGTACCCGGCCCCGTGGTTTGCGTGCTCGCTCAATTTCGCGGCTTAGGCAATCTCTTCTTCAGAGTCTTCGCCAGAGAACGCGGCCACGATGCAAGGTGCGAGAAGCATTGCGATGAAGCTGAGGGCTGTAATCAAATCGTGCATATCATCATCTCCTGGGGGGTCAGAAGTTTTACTTCCCTTCCAACATTTCTAGAATCCGATAGACAGCGATTTCTGAACATTCCACTTCCGCACTTTTAAAAATCCATTCGTGTCACATGCCACTAACACGGGAGTGTCATGTACCACTGCAAGCCCATTGTTGATTGGGGATTTGCACCCGCCCGCGCGGGCTATGTATGGTTACATCAAGATGCCCGAATCGACACGCGTTCTCGATACTTTCCGCCTGAACGGCCTTACCGCTCTTGTCACCGGAGCCGCCACCGGTCTCGGCGCTGCCATGGCCATCGCATTGGCAGAGGCCGGCGCAGCCGTTGCCTGTCACGGCAATCGCCGCCCCGCCGCTGAAACCGCCGCGCACATAACCGCTATGGGCGGAACCGCCGCCGCATTCGCCGCAGACCTTTCTGATCCCGTTGGCGCAAAGTATCTTTTTGATCAGGTTTCCGCCCGCTTCCCGCAGGTGGATATTCTCGTCAACAACGCCGGCACCATCTACCGCGAAGCGGCCGTCGACCACAACCTCGCCGAGTGGCAAAAAATTCTGCAGGTGAATCTGACCAGCGTTTTCGAACTCAGTCAGCTCGCCGCCAAGGGAATGATTGCCCGCGGCCACGGAAAAATCATCAACACTGCATCACTACTTTCATTTCAGGGTGGAATTCGCGTACCGAGCTATGCGGCCTCCAAAGGCGGCGTGGCGCAGCTAACTAAAGCTCTGGCGAATGAGTGGGCGCAGCACGGCATTCAGGTCAACGCCATCGCGCCCGGCTACTTTTGCACTTCGAATACGGAAGCCCTGCAGGCCGATGAGACCCGCAATCGCCAGATTCTCGAACGCATCCCCGCAGGCCGCTGGGGAGATCCCGCCGACCTCGCAGGCGCGACCGTCTTTCTCGCCTCGCGAGCCAGCGACTACGTCACCGGAACCATCCTCACCGTCGACGGCGGTTGGATGGGGCGTTAGTTTTTCTGCGTTTTCAGATCAAAGATTTTTTCCATCAGCATCCACTTCTCACCGGGCTTGGCCAGCGGCAGCGCCTGCTGATACTTCCACATCAACTGCTCCCACTCCTGCACCTTCGGGTTGGCGGCATCGGCGGCGGACTTCGCAGCCATGTCAAACTCCGGCCGCACATCCATGATCATGTACATGCGCGTACCGAGCAGATAAATTTCCATCGTCTCTATCCCGGCGTCGCGGATGCTTTTTAGAATCTCCGGCCACACGGCTTCATGGTGGCGTTTGTATTCGGCAATCAGTGCCGGATCGTCCTTCAGGTCCAGCGCCAGGCAATACCGTCGCAAACTCATCTCGCTCTCCAATATCCATCGCAGGAAGAATAGCAGTATCCGTTTTAGACAACCGACTTCGCGGGATGAATTTCATTAATCTTCGTGAAGAATTTCAGTACTACTTCCAGTTCCTCATCCGGCGTGTCAGAAAGTACCTGGGCAAACTGCGCCTTCAGTCGGGAATAATACTGGCTGTGCAATTTCTCCATCTTTTTCGCACTCACTCGAATCAACACGCTGCGGCGGTCATCTGGATTGGATTCGCGTTTGATGCAGCCTGATTTTTCCAACCGGTCCAGCATCACCGTAACGCCGCCGGTGGTCAGCCCCAGCCCCTCCGCCAGTTTCCCCGGCGTCGTCGTCCCCAATAAATCCAGCAGATTCATGCACTGCATGTCCGTCAGATGCAGCCCCGTGCGGTCCGCAACCTTCTGGTTGAACAATATGGTCTCCACCACAAAACGGCGGATCTGGCCCACCATTTCAAGCTGTAGCGGAGTCAGGTTCATCAAATCGCTCATTCAACGTGCCTCTTACTGGGGAAATTTCCGGTTGACTTCAACATGCCATAATGCTATTCATAATAGTATCTTATTTGGTAAGTATCTTTCAGTCTAAGTAACAACCCTGTAACAACCAAAGGAGACCCCCACATGCTCTCTGATAACAAACACACGGAAACCATGAACAACACCACCAACGTTTGCCCCGAATTCCTGCAGCTGGCAGAGCGCGAGCTTTCCGCCTTCACCATCGCCGTCCATCAGACCTCCGGCGCCGAGGCTGCCGGCCGCGCCGCCGAGTGCTGGCTTGCCGAACTCGGCAGCTACGCACCGGAAAAGTACGTGCCTGAAGAAGCCCACCGGCATCTGCGTATGGTTTCTGTGCTGGCTGCCAGCCGTCTGGCGCACGATTCTGCCTCAGATGCAAAGCCCTGCACCTCGGCTTCTGCCCAACCATATCTCGTCCACAGCAAGCAGAACGCAGCTTCATTCGTTGACAAGCCTGTGCAAGGAATGCTGGCCCGGCTGTTCCACAAGTTTTTCGTCTGTGCGTTGCATGCTGCGAATGACCTGATTCAGGTCTCGCTGATGCTGTAGGTTGTCGTCAGGATTTTGCGGCGATGCTGTGCAACTTTCCCTTCGCCAGCCGGAATCGTTCACCGCGCCACAGCACCGTGTCGTCGGCATAGCTCCACAACCACAGCAGCAATGCAACGCTATCCCGCAGCGGCAGCAGCCAGAAATCCCGCAGCACTTGCCGGTCGCGCAACAGGCCCACGCCGATGCTAAGCGCAACCGTACTGCGTAACAGCAGCACCAGACTCAGCAGAGAAAAACTCCACAACGCAAATCCGCTGGCCACACAGTTCAACATCGCCCACGGCAGCGAATACGTCACCATCAGGCCAAAGTAACCAGCGCTGCGTGAACTCTTCATCGCCCGCAACCAGCGCAGTTGATGTTGCCAGAAACCGTCGAAGCTGTAATTCTCCACTTCGGTTTCTACAATCTCACGGCAAAGCGCCACACTATAGCCGGCCTTCGCCACACGCACGCCAATCTCGTAATCATCCGCCAGGTAATCCACCAGCGGCGCAAATCCGCCAGCCGCTTCCAGCGCTTCCCGCTTCACCGCCAGCGTGGAGCCCAACGCAAAATTCATTCCGCCTTCCAGCCGCAAGGCAGACATTACGCCGGCAAAAAAGTCCGTCGAGATTCCCATCGCCTCCAACCGCGACCAAACGCTGCGGCCCGCGCATCCGCGATACGGAGCCGTCACCAGGCCCACCGGCTTATGCTCGCGACCCTCCGTACGCGCAGGCGCAAACTCGCCCATCACGTGCGCCAGATATTTTGGCGATACAACAATGTCGCTGTCATTCACGATTACAAATCCATGCTCGGCATGCGGCAGCATCTGCGCCAGATTGCTCACCTTGCCGTTGGCGCCCAACCGTTGCGGACATTCAATCAGCCGTATCGTCCGCGCCGGAAACTCCTCCTGCAGTTGATGCACCGCAGCCACCGCCGCGTCCTGCAGACTGCTCACGCCAAAAATAATTTCATACTCGCCGTCATACTCCTGCGTGCAATGGCTGCGGAAAGCCGTCATCATTTCCGGATCCACACCCTTCACCGGCTTCAGCAGTGTCAGTGCGGGTGCAAATCCCTCCACTAGTTTTTTTCTGCGCAACCCGCGCAAAAACTGCCGCGCACCGGCCAGAGCCAGCAGCATGTACGCCATGCCGCTTAGCGTCAGCAGCGTTGTGATGGCGGTGATGCCAATCGCCACCCAACCCGCCGTGCCACTGACGTCAAAATAACCTGCAAAACTACTCATACCGTAGTGCCTCAATCGGGTCCAGGTTCGCGGCCTTCCACGCCGGATAAATTCCAAAGACAAGCCCGATGCCACACGAACTCGCCAGCGAAATTAAAATCCAAGTCAATGATGGAATCGACGCAATCAGCAGGCGCAATATCAGGCTGATGCCGGTGCCCATCACCACACCAATCAGGCCGCCCAGCGCACACAGCGTCACCGCCTCCAGCGTAAATTGCAGCAGGATATTTTTTCGCGTCGCGCCAATCGCCTTGCGTACGCCAATCTCTCTCGTCCGTTCGGTCACGCTCACCAGCATGATGTTCATCACGCCCACGCCGCCCACCAGCAGGCCCACGCTGGAAAGCGCCAGCATCAGCAGCACCAGCCCACCGGTAATTTCTCCCCACAGCCGCGCAATGGAATCCGCGCCAAAGATAGCAAAGTTGTCCGGCTGGTCGGCACGCAGTTTACGGCGACGTCGCAGCAACTCGCGCAATTCATCTTCCACCAGTGACTTATTTTTCTGGTCGTCAAACTTCACGCTCACCCAATAATCCAGCACTTCAGGATGCAGCTTATGAAATGTTCGCAGCGTGAAGTACGCCATGTTGTCATCAGGATTCTTGCCGCCAGTCAGTGATTTTTGTTTGCCCATCACGCCGACCACGGTAAAAATCTGTCCCTCGATATTCACTTCTTTGCCGATTGGATCTTCCGCGCCAAAGAGTTCATCGGCCGTGTCATATCCCAGAACGGTCACATTCGCCGCGTAATCTTCCTCGTGCTGGGTAAACATGCGCCCCTCTTTCAAATCCAGGTCGTAGACCTCGGGCATGTTGTACGTGTCGCCTTCCAGCGTTGTACTCTCCACTTTGTGCGTGCCGTATTTCACCGTCACTGTGCCGGCATTGAATTGGAAATTTTGATAACGCAGGCCGGGCGAGACCGCCACCACGTGCGGCAACAACTGCATTGCAACCGTATCTTCATACGTCAGCTGTTTGCGCGTCAGCATCTCAGTCGTCGGCCTCCCAATGCCAAACTCAAACCGGAAGACCCACAACACATTGCTGCCCACCTCTTCCACAATGTCCGACACACGAGAGTTCAATCCATTAATGATGGAAGAGATGATGATGACCGTCATCACTCCAATCACAATGCCGAGAATGGTGAGCCCGGAGCGCATTTTGTTCGCGCGCAGTGTATCCAGCGCCAGCTTCACCGTCTCTTTTGAGTCGTCCATCCGCATGGTTATAACTCCGCCCGCAGCGCAACAATCGGGTCCAACTGCGCCGCTTTGCGCGCCGGATACACGCCGAAGAAAACACCCACCGCGCCCGCCACAAACAAGCCCACAAAAATACTCCACATCGATAAGCTCGACGGGAAGCCGAGAATCAGCGTAACAATCTGCGCCACACCCACACCCAGAATCACGCCAAACACTCCACCCACCAGAGACACCACCGTCGACTCAATCAGAAACTGCATCAGCACATCATCACGCCGCGCACCCAGCGCCTTGCGCACGCCAATCTCACGCGTCCGCTCGGTCACGCTCACCAGCATGATGTTCATAATCACGATGCCGCCCACCACCAGCGAAATCGCCGCAATGCCGATGACCACGCTCTCAAACATTCCGCTGATCTGCTGCCATATGCCGATGAAGCTGTCGCTCGTATCCAGATTGAAGCTGTCCGGCTGGCCCGGCAGGTCGTGCCGCGCCGTACGCATCAGGCTGCGAACTTCATCGGTCGCCAACTCCAGCGGCTCTCCGGTGGACCCGGCCTTCGCGTAGATAATCACCGTCTTCTGTGTGCCGTAAGTTTTTCGATACGCAGTAATCGGTACCGCAACCCAGTTGTCCTGGCTGGCGCCCAGCGTCTTGCCCTGCTTCTCACCCACGCCAATCACCGTGTACGGCACGCCATCCACGCGAATTTCTTTGCCCAGCGGGTTCTCGCCCACCAGCACGTTCTCTGCAATGTCGGTCCCGATAATCGCCACCTGCGATGCGTGTTCTTCATCCACAGGAATAAATCCGCGCCCCTGAACAACGTTCAGGTTGTACATCGGCGGCATCGTCCAGGTCCATCCGCGGATGTCCGTGTCGTCGGTCGAGTGCGTGCCGTAAACCACCTTGCCGGTCGAGTCCTGCAGCGCGCCCACGCTCTGGCAGCGTTTGCATTCCGCATCAATAAATTTGTAATCGTCCAGCAGAATATTTTTCCTCTTCTGCGCCATCACATATTCATCCCAGCTGGTAATCACGCGCGGCTGTTTGCTCACCGTAAATACATCGGCGCCGTAGCGATAAATTTTCTGTGCTACATAATTGTTCGCGCCGTTCACCAGCGTAATCACCGCAATCAGCGACGAGACGGCGATAATCACGCCCAGCAGCGTCAGCGCGGTGCGCAACTTGTTCGCCCACAGTGAGTCCAACGCGATTTTTAGCGCTTCACGGAAATTCACTTTGTCTTGACCTTCATCTGTTCATTCAACTGGGCAAACACGATCGGTATCTGCTCGTCCCACTGGCTCCAATCATGTCCGCCCGGAGTCATGTGGACTGCATATTGATAATGCTTCTGCTTCAGCCGCTCCGCAAACAACCGGTTCACGCCAATCAAACTGTCCTGCTCGCCGCACGTCAACATCATGTACGCTGCCGATGCGGGGTTCGCCGATCGCACCAACACAAACGGATCATTCTCTTTGCGAGTCGCACTGCCTACCGGCCCAAAATTCTTTCGCTCGGTCAGCGACTGCAGCGGCCTGCGATACGAAAATCTTCGCTCCGGAATATCCAACGCCGCACTGATACCCGCCGCAAATGCATACAACTCAGGATGCTTCAACGCCAGCGTGATGGCACCGTACCCGCCCCGCGAGATACCGGCAATCGCGCGCGCCTCTCGCACCTGCATCGCAGGAAACCTTCCCTCAACATCGCGTCGCAGTTCCTCCACCACAAAATCTTCGTACCGCTCCCGCGCATCACCGGCGGAGTTAATGTAGTACGCGTTGTCTCCGTCCGGCATCACCAGAATCATTCCCGCAGCCGCATACTTTGCAACGTCAGCCTTGTTCGACCACGCCCGGAAATCATCTCCCGCGCCATGCAGCAGATACACCACCGGCAACTTCACGCCCGACTTTAAATTCTTCGGCAGATACACACGATACGTCACCGTGCGTTGCAGCGCGGCGCTCTGGTACGTAACATCCTGCAGCACGACGCCGTCTGCCAATCTGGGATTGTCTTTCACCGCTATCGTTTCTCTCCTGCAGGAAGCTTGCACCAACAGCAGGCAGAGAAGCGCTGCCGCAAATAGTCCATCGCGCCACTTCTTCCCCTGCAACCCGCCCATATATGAATTCCATCATACGTCTGCGCTACACTGGATACAGCAAGCGGGCCGGACGGTCGCTGCCGTTGTGCCGCAAGGCGCACCGGGGGAGGAAAGTCCGAACTCCGCAGGGCAGTGTGCCGGATAACGTCCGGGACTGCATCTTCAAGGATTCAGGTCTGCTAGTGCCACAGAGAACAT
>Ga0164297_10001119_pt1 | contig 29514 bp, 23 predicted proteins | sample GEODES058metaG_FD_113539 | JGI IMG/M metagenome (GOLD analysis project Ga0164297, IMG submission 113539) | Dystrophic lake water microbial communities from Trout Bog Lake, Wisconsin, USA - GEODES058 metaG | ecosystem: Environmental > Aquatic > Freshwater > Lake | place: USA: Trout Bog Lake... | reverse complement strand
GCGATGCGTACCAAGATACTCAGTATCCATCCTATCATGCCCAAGAGGGGCACTTCTTTCACATTTACCGTCAGTCGGGGGTCCATCACTCAGTTATACTATAGCGCGAAACCGAGGTCAACACGAAAACCCACATAAAGCATTGCGACGATAACAAGGTAGACGTTCAATACCCGGACCCACCCATTCCAACCACCGTTTACCGGTAGACCACATTATTCCTAAATAACATGTTGGCGGAAAACCCCATGGAGAACAGCAGCGGCGCGCCCGCCACGGTGGGCGATTACCTGGACGCCGCCGAGACTGGTTCCGTGTATTCGTTTGTGCCGTATTCGTACCAAGACGAAGAATCGGTGTACAGTGACCGCAAAGGGAAAACGACCCGAGGCGGGCGCCCCTATACCTCGCGTACCAATGGGAACACCTTTGTCGGGTCGGACCGCGGTCATCGCCGCCTTTTCCAACAGGTGCGCGGCAAGCGGGTGCCGGTGGAGTTTTACTTGACGCGGTATGCCCCGGGCACCCACATTCGCAACGCTATCAGTGGTATCCGCGAGACCACGGTGGTGGGCCGCCAAGAGGAGGGCAATTATTTCAAGGTGGGGTTGTCGTTGCCCGAGGTGACCGGGGACCAGTACGGGGCGCTGTACTATTCGTCACCCGAGGAATACGAGCGCCACTTTTATACCACGGTGTCGCAGCCGATTAAAGAAAAATGGCTGGCCCGGGTCCAAAATTACGGCAACGTCTACGGCAGCGCCTAAATGGGTACCACCGCTTCCTCCCCACCCACGTAAAGACAAATTCATAAATAAGACCATTCGCATAGGCATGATCTTATTTTACTACACAGTAGCCGTGTTCACCGCCGGGGTTTGGTGGCATAGCGCCCACGAACGCGCGTTCCAGAGGCGGGCCGTGGAAGATTCTTTCGTCGCCTCGTGTGCCCAGGTCCAACCCCGTCTTACTTCGCCTCCGCCGCCAAGCACCGTTCAAAAAAGGCGTCAATTTCGGTCAGGTTGGCACCTGTAACGCTGTCGTCACATACAAAGGTTTCATTTCCGCGGCGGTACATCAGCATCGCCGGCACCCCGGCCACCATTTTCTTCTTCATCAAGTAGGCGTACACCTCAAAACTCTCGTCCACGTCCACCGACACGCACTGGACCGTCTCCGGCATCGCCTGGAACCGGGCGTCCACCACGTCCTTGATTTTCTTGCAGGGGACGCACCATTCCGCGCCGAATTTGATGATGAGGCGACCCGGGTTCTCTTGCAACAAACGCTTAAAGTCAGCCATGTCGGCAATCTCGTGAATGACCTCGGGCATGGTTCCCAATGAATGTATAGGATCATACATCGCCGCATGTTTATGTGGTTTAGGCGTGGCGAACCCGTCGTCAATCTATCGCCGTAAGATATAGTAGAACCAGGGCATGGAACCCGCCCTGTTTGTCATGGTAGATTCCGGCCGACCCCGGCCCCAGGCGGCCGGGGGGATCCGTACCCATTATTATCCGATGGCTTGCCACGAATCCAAGCGTGGGGATACCATCACCTACAATTACCAAGGACGCGTCAATGATCCCAACATTGTGTATCATCCGGAACGCACGTCGCACCATGGCAAATTGGTGCTAAATTACCAAGCCCAGGAACTGACGTTGTGCCCTACCGCGGCATCCATGGCGGCGTTTCCGTTTTTGGCGGGCGCCGGAGGCGCCGGAGGCGCCTCCCGTGCCGACCAAGGCGCCTTGGTCATTACCCACCGTCCCCTCACCAACGGCCCCGTCCTCTACAGTTGCTTCATGTTGTCCCCGGCTCCCCAAGGTAGCATGGCCCCGGACCAACTGCAGCAGCTCTTCCAAGCCAACGACAGCATGAAACGGGCCTACCAGTCTAAACCGTGCTATGTGAGCATGGACGACTATGTGATCGGACCACCCCGCCTCTTGGAGACGGAACACGACGGCCAACCGTGCATGGTGTTGTATTATCCCGGCACCATCCCTGTTCTGCCGCGTACCCTACCTGCCGCCACGGTGGCCAAAGCCACCGTGGAGGGGTTCACGGAAGGCGCCACCGCCCTCTCCAACATGATTTCCTTGGATACCAACGGTAACCCCCACGGATACGGCACGACCACCACCCAGTGCGCGTCCACGGGTTCGGGCCAAACCCCCCCGGACCTGTCCAACTTGCCTCGGGTCCGGTCCTCCTACTCGGGTAACCCGGTGCAGCAGGTCGCCGGCGCCACTGTGAGCTCCGACCCCCGCTGCAAGGTATTTGATATGGCGCTCCAGGCCAACATCAGCAACCGCGCGGCGCTCCAGGATTTCGTCAACGAGATTTTCCAATACCGCAAAGACAACGACGGCCTCAACCCCTATTTAGGACTCTCCAACCAAGACTGCTACCAATCCTATGTAGACACGTTCTGGGGCGGCGAACAGAATTTCCTCAACTACTTGCTCCAACTGGGCGTCATCCTCCCTCCCCAGTACAATTACTGGAACGCGGCCATGGCCGGCAACGGGTTTGACCCCGCCAGCATTACGTACAATTTAGACGGCATGTGCTACGATTCGGCCACGGTGGCCTTTAACACGGGCCGGGCCCAGGCGGTCGGCTACGATTTCTTGGGACAGACGTATACCGTGGGCGTGGCCGACGTCAGTTACGGCATCAACCAACTCTATTCCGGGGTGCAAAATTTCGGTACGGGGGTCCTCAACGTGGTGACCGGCGGCAACGCTTCGGGACATTGCCCCAGTCCCACGGTCGGACCGAGTATGATGTTGCAGGTCCCCATCTTGGACTCTCCCGACGTCACTTACCAAGAATGCACGATGATCCCCGCGGACGAATCCGAACAGGAATTGGTGTATTTGACCTCGCAGCAGCAGGTACTGGTACCGAACAATTCGCTCATCGGGATGATTTTCTATTTCATCGTGTTTCTGATTATTTATTTTGGCACCCCCTTTCTCTACTTCTTTGTGATGTGTACGGTGCTCAAACACGGGTTCAACTACAGCGGGACGGCCACCTTTTCGGAATACCTGCGCAAGCCCCAGAATTTCTTGGGTCTCGGCAAAGTCCGCGGCATCTCGCTGCTGTTCAATATCCTGTACTGGCTCACGGTGCTCATTGTCTGGTCCGCGACATTGATACCCGGGGCCGATGCGGTGTCCCTCAATTCCGTGGTTATTCTCATGGTCATCGGATGGGCCATCGGCTACATCGGGGTGAAAAATAACCCGCCCCCCGAGACGTGTTTCTACTAGACTCATGGTTGTTACCCGCGATAAGGTAACAACCATACATTCAAGGCTCCCGACCGTATTTTCTCAAGACCATACGGCGAACTTCGTCGCAATTCATGGCCGCTTTACACGCGTCGGTGAACGTCTTAATCTCGTTCCATTTCTCGTATTTGAACCGTCTGGGGTATTGCAACTCCTGCAAAATCTCCTCTTTCATCTGTCGGTTTACCTCTTCTTCTTGGTAGCCAGGACGGAATCTGGCAAAGTCGCCGTCAAATAAAATGTCCCGGATGCGCGGGCTACTCATGTTTTGACCCGGCTGCACGGCCTCACAGTCCTTCTTGATGTCCTTGCTGCAAAACGGACAGAGGGGCGGCAGACCCTGCTTTTTACGCGAGACACAGTACATATCCAAGCACTTGCGGTGAAACCGGTGCCCGCATTTGGTCTTCTTGTTCTCGCTGACCTTGACCAAGTCCTCCAGGCAAATACCGCATCTGTCCGGCGAACCCGGGGCCGCCATCGGGGCCGCTGCCGGCCCTGCCGAGCCCTCTTTTGCCTCCCCCTCGGCCTCCGACCCCTTTTTGACTGTGACATTCTTGGTACCCCGCCGCCGCTTTGCGGGCGCGCCTCCGCGCCCCGAACCGACCTTGTTCTTTCGGCGTGTTTGGTTCAATTTAGCCCCCATATTGTCCTATACACTGTTGTCCTAAATACTGGTCAAAATGGGTTCCTGACCCTATAACTCGGACGGACGTGTCTTCGTTTCGTACGCTTGCAATTGGGCCATGAAAAAAGGGTTCGGGGATATTCTGGGACGGGCCCGTTTGACGGCAACAAACGCGTCATGAAAGGACATGTATTGGGTTTTCATCAGGTAGGCAATCACGAACGATGCCGAACGACTGATCCCCACGGCGCAATTGACCAAGACGGCGCCGTACTGCATGGACTCTTCTATCTGCTGGATGACCGGTTCAAAATCCAGCACTTGGCTCGTATGGTCCATGATCTCCCATTGGTAGACCCGCTTGGATGCGTATATTTCCGGCTTGATAGTGACGTCGTCTTTGCTCGCCACGCATACAATGGTATGGATGTTGTGTTGGTTCAGCCACGGCAAACGATTCACGTTGACCACGTTACCTAAGCGACCCCTATTTATCGGGGTCGCAAGGTTGCCTGGCAATTCCTAAATACAGTTTTCCAGGTAGAATGACACTCATTATACATGGACCGTCTGGTATTGTTCCACCGTGACGGAACCCACCTTGCCCCCCGGTTCGCGGGTCCTCACATGACGTATAGGCGCCACCATCACCTCCACGTTCCGGTCCGACTTGTTCTTGGAGTGCTGTTTACACAGCAGCGCCCCCTGCACCATGATCTTGTGCCGCTGCTTCTTGTTCACGGCCCCCATGGACGCCATGCGGGCCACCACGTGCGACGACGGGCCACCTACGACATGAAACCACAAGTCATCCGGGTCCGACGCATGAATCATCTCCTCGTTGTCTTGGGCGTGGCGACCAATATGAAACGTGACCTCGGCCTTGACCAAAGGAATGTATAGGATCATGACATGCATGTTTCAGAAGGTCGGTCTTGCGCGTGGCGACTAGGTGGATCCTATACCTTGAATTGAATGAACCCGCCTCCGTTTCATTCAATTTTTTGCACGGCGTCTCCGCTTCGCTACAACACCGTGCAAAAAATTGCCTTAGGCCTAATTTTTTATCCAGTGCCTCCACTTCGCTACAAAAAATTGCCTTAGGCCTAATTTTTTATCCAGTGCCTCCGCTTCGCTACAAAAAATTGCCTTAGGCCTAATTTTTTATCCAGTGCCTCCACTTCGCTACAAAAAATTGCCTTAGGCCTAATTTTTTTCCCAGCGTCTCCGCTACAAAAAATTGCCTACGGATTACATTTAGGCCTTGGCGGCCCCGTGGCCGGGTTCCAAGACCGGCTTGAAGGGCGTATCCAGGTAGTCCTGGGCGACCGGCTGGTTTACAACCATGGACGCCACCGCGGCCACCTCCAGGTTGGTGTCGGCGGCCAACGGAATCGTGCGCCGGTCCTCGTGCAGCCGGGTCTGATAACCGTACTGCTTCAGACGGTCGTCGTCGCCGCGTTTGACCGGGTCCGCGGGGAGACGGATGGACCCGTCGTCCAGGGCAACATTGACCGCGGTGTAGTCAATGACCGCCACCGTATCCGGCGCCGACGCGCTGCTAATCAGTTTGTAAGCCACCAAGACGAACAAGATGCCTAAAATGACGTGGCAATACAGGAACAGGAAGATGACCGCGACGAAAAGCACGAGGATCCCTAAAGGGTGATCCACGATTCCTGCAATGAAACGTGGGGTCGGGGCCGGGGAAAACAGATAGGCCAGGATGAGTACCAAGAGGACAATTTCCAAGGGGGCCATTTTCCCTATTTTCATCTGCATGTTGTTCTTCACCGCCATTATATACTATTACAAGATGAAAGCCTGCATGCAAATGAAGCCTGCATGCAAAGCACGTAAATATTTGATGAGATATATCATCCATGATGGAGTCCCGGTGGGCCACGTTGCCCGAGGTCTTGGTACGTCGGGTTCTCGCCTACACTGGTGTCATCAAATATCGTCGCGGCGAATATGTCAACCAGGTGCGACCGGAACAACATGCCGCGATCATGGCCATCCCCCGCGTCCTATCTCGGCCCCATTATCAGGGGTTGCCGAGCTTACCCCACCCCGCCCCTCCCCATAACGTCTATGTGCAATTCACCCGCGGAAACGTGCGACTGCAAAAGACCGTGATACATAGCTCACATACGACGTCCCCTTGGTACGCGACCTACGACTATTTCAATATGGCGTACACCATGATTTGTTACGACGATATCTACTACGTTATGACCACCGAAAAAACGTGGAGCTGGTATGCGTCCCGGGTCCTGGCCGCGATCCGTAGGTTTTTTGTACACACGTTCAAGGGTGTAAAAATTGAATAAACCGACCACATGACAAATACGAAAGCAACGCAACGCCACCCATCCCCACCACGATGTACAAGCCAACCTTGACCAAGAAACACGAGACCAAGATGGCGGCTTCAGTGCCTCCTTTTGTAACCACCGCCGACTACCGTGCCCGCATCTGTGCCGGTGCGCGCATCGGAAAAAAAGGCTACACCATCCCCAAGGAACTGCTGGACCCGGCCGACCTGCAGTTCCTGTACCAAGACCTGTATATGATCCCCACCAAACAGGGTCCGACCTACGGCGCTCCGGGCGACACGGACCACCAGGCTTTTCCCATCTACCGTGAAAACAGCAAGAAAATCTATCTGCCCCGGTTCTACGCCCTGGAACGCTACGGTCGCCCGACCCAGTGCGATGCGCTTGGTACCCCCATTCGGATTGCCTGCCCGTTTGACAAACCTCTGCGCGATTACCAAGAGACCGTGGTCGCGACTTACTTGAACCATGTCAGGGCGGCCGGTAGTCAGGGCGGCATCATCACCATTCCGTGCGGCGCAGGCAAATGTTTGGCCAAAGACACCCCCATCCTGATGTACGACGGTACCATCAAGCTGGTCCAAGATGTGGTGGTGGGGGACCGGCTCATGGGCGACGATTCCACCCCTCGAACCGTCTTGACGTTGGCGCGCGGTCGCGAGACCATGTATAGGGTGCGCAGCCCCGAGGCCGACGTGGACTATACCGTCAATGCGAGCCATATCTTGACGCTGGTGGCCCCGGGGTCCACGCAACTTGCCGAATTGTCCGACATCCCTGTGAGGGTCGCTCTGGACATATTGGACCAGGTCCGAGGTCTAAGGGTCCCCGTGGAATTTGCCCCCATGCCTCTCCACATAGACGGTGCGACTGACCTCTATACCGTGGGCAAGGACTGGGCGTCCAAGAATCTGGCACTCATGTCGTTAGGTCGCACGCTGCGGTCCTGCGACCTGTTGCCTCACCAGTATAAATGTCATACGCGGGAAACTCGGCTCCAACTGCTGGCGGGCATCTTGGACGCGGTGGGCTTCGCCGGCTACGGCGACGCGGCGATGAATGGCCGGTATGTGACCCGTAAATACGTTACCCGTCGGTACGTGACCGACGACGTGATCTTCTTGGCGCGTTCCTTGGGCATCGTGGTGCGCCGGAATCAGGATGGAGAGGTGGTTCTGACCGGCCCCCGTTTGTCCGATATCCCGGTCCGGGTCTTGCCACGGGCCCCGGCCCATGGTGAACCGGCCCCGGAATTTACGGAAACGTACCCCATTACCCTGGACCTCTTGCCCGAGGACGACTACTACGGGTTTGAGATTGACGGCAACCGCCGGTTCGTCCTGGGCGATTTCACGGTCACGCACAACACGGTGATGTCCATCAAGATCATCGCATCCTTGGCGGTCAAGACCCTCATCATCGTGCACAAGGAGTTCCTCCTGAACCAATGGGTAGAACGTATCCGCGAATTCATGCCCAGTGCACGCATTGGCCGTATCCAAAGCACCGTATTTGATAGCAAGGGCAAGGACATTGTCATCGGCATGTTGCAGACGCTGTACGACCGCGATTTTCCGGAGGACGCGTTTGACGATTTCGGTCTCACGGTGGTGGACGAGGTGCACCGCATCGGGTCCTGCCAGTTTTCCCGCGCCCTGTTGCGGGTCCAGACGCCGTACATGCTGGGGGTCACGGCGACTTTGGAGCGCAAAGACGGGCTCACCAAAGTGATTCACTATTTCATGGGACCCACGGTATACGCGGACAAGCAGGGACTGCAGTCGGACGACGGGTCGGTCCTGGTCCGGGGGATGGAGTTCGTGTCCCGGGACCCCGAGTTCAACGAGGTGGTCACCGATTTCCGCGGCAATACCCAAGTGAGCACGATGATCACCAAGCTATGCAATCACGGCCCCCGTACCCGGTTCTTGGTGGACATTTTGCGCGGACTGGTCACGGAGACCCCGGAAGCTCAAATACTGGTCTTGGGACACAACCGGTCCCTCTTGGTGGATTTGCATGACGCCATCGTGGAGCTGGAAATTGCCACCACCGGATACTATTTGGGAGGCATGAAACCGGCCGCCCTGGAGGCCACGACGGAGAAGCAGATCATCTTGGCGACGTATGCGATGGCGGCCGAGGGGTTTGACCACAAGAACCTGTCCATCTTGGTGATGGTGACGCCGAAGACGGACATTGTGCAGTCGGTGGGCCGTATTTTCCGACAGAAACATGCCCGTCCGCTCATTGTGGACGTCATTGATACCCACGACACCTTCAAGAACCAGTGGGCGCGTCGCCGCACCTACTACAAAAAATGCGGGTTCCGGATCCACCATTGCCTCAGTACGGATCCGTTGACCTGGAAAACGGTCTATGAGCCCCGGGGGTCATCGGGTGCAACGCGGGTACCGGAGGATAAAGAGGAGCTGATGAACACTGGTTCGGGGGGAACCTGCCTAATACCCCTGGACGCTTTCGCACATGCCGATGACCACTGCATATTGTAGTCACACTTCATTACACTGGAATACAATTGTAAAACTGTATAGAAATATATCCCAGATCTATATAATATTTTAGAAGCCTCTCCAAAATAAATTCTACAATAAATATGATTGAAGAATCGCCTACGCCGCCTCTTCCACCGCACGGTGCATGTGGTCAAATTGCGCCTTCTCATAGCACCGAAATCCACGATACATCGCACTGCATGTATGCTAACCTCCCTGTCGTTTCTTCCATCAAAAAGGTCCCCAAAAAACGGTGTGGACCGACCAAGGAACGCCATATAAACTTGTCGCTCACCTTCCGCGATTACGTCCGCTCAGGGGTGCAGCTTAAAACCTACAAGGTGGCCGAACTCAAGGCCGTGGCCAAGTACAACCGCCTTCATATTACGGGGAACAAACCCACCCTCATACAACGGATAGAGCAGTGTTTCCAGTCCAATGTTTCCGCGGTCGTGGTGCAAAAATACCTCCGCCGGTTCTTCGTGCGCCGGTCCTACCAATTGCGCGGACCAGCGTTCCGCGCGCGCGGCATGTGCGTCAATGAAACCGATTTTTTTACACTGGAACCGCTGGCCGAGATTCCGTGGCAGGCGTTTTACTCGTACACGGACGACGCGAAGTTTACCTACGGATTCAACGTGTGTTCGCTGATGACGCTGTTGAAACGCAAAGGTTCCGCCATGGTGAATCCATATAACCGGGCCAAATTGCCCGAGAGCGTGGTGGCCGATTTCATCCGTCTGTACCTGTATATGATCACCCTGTATTCCGAGCACATCAATGAGGAAGACGCCGACCCTTATACTCGCAACAATTACGCTAAACCGGTGAATGTGCATCTTTTTATTCAGGGGTATTACCACGGATTCTATCCGGAACGCGGGGGTCGGGCCTTACGCGTTGGCCTGCCTCCTGCCACGACCACGACCACGACGACTTTGAACCCGCGTGAACCGCCGCAACAAAACACCTTGGTCACGGAGGCGCCGACGTCGCGAAGTCCGGGGTCGGGGGTGGCGGTCACAGTGGAACATCTGGAGCGTACAATGGCGCGGATTCAGGACATCCGTACCCGTTCTCTCGTGGCCCGTATGCAGGAACTGTTCATGGAAATAGACCAGTTGGGGAATTACACCGACGCCCGGTGGTTCCAACGGTTGTCCAAGCGCCAGTGTTTCATGTTCTACGGGCATCTCTACGATACGTGGCGATACCGGGCGCGTATTCCCCAGAGCACCAAACTACGGGTATGTCCCCTCGGCGACCCCTTTATGAATGTGATGCCGATGCGTATGCGTATAGACGAGGTGACCGAAGACGAAATCCGGGCAGGGTGCCTGACCGTGATGGAAAACATGGTCTACACGGCCCAGGACGTGGAAGACCGGAAACTGGGGGCACTGTATGTCCTGATGTCGCTTACTTTTGTCTCCCTGGAAGCCCGTCACAACCTGATGTGGTTGTACGAATCCATTGTGGCGTGAAATCATGATTTGGTACCAAAGACCGGTACCAAAGACCGGTACCAAAGACCGGTACCAAATCATGGTATATGATCCTAAGAATTCTCATATGTTTTTGGCGGTTTTTCGCCGCTTTCTAATACGCGTCGGTATCTTATAGTCAAGTTTACGGGTACGCCTTGTATCAGAAAAGGGCTTGGGTGAAGGGGGCTTTGGTGAAGGGGACTTTAACATCGGTACCAAGGTAGAAGTATTGGATTTATGCGAAACGGGCGTGGCGCTTTTGGATTTCTTTGACGGTATAGGGTCCATTTCAATCATATGTTCAAGAGTACGGTCCGCTATGCGTGGCGATTCTTTCGCATCATGGGTAGATTGGATCATAAAATTTTGATGTTTGGGTACGGAAACCAGGGCATGGTCCTTGAACTTGAACGTGGTCTGGTCAAACTTGAGCATACCGGTAGTCTCCAAAATTTGCTCATAATCGGTCAATACCGTCTGAATCAGGGGACGACGCATGGGATGAAAAGAGGCGAGTCCCAAGAAAAAGGTGCGCGCCGAGTGGTAAAAAGCGTCGGGCACCAGTTTTCGTGTATAGTTTAATAGTTCCAGGCCGGCGACGCCCAGTCCGTACACATCCAGCGTGATAAAATACTGATTCACGAAACGATTGTACGCACCGTCGTCGATGTTCTCTCGGGTTTCCGTGACGAATTCGGCAAAATCGTCTATGGCGGCGTTCAACTCTTCCTCCGTGAATTGGATCATGGGTTTCAGTGAGTACATCCAATTGTTGATATCAGAGTCCTCCTCGTATTTCAATGTGAATTTACGCTTTATGTAACTAGGAAGGCTCGGCTCGTCCAAGTCGTCAATCTCGTCCATGAACGCTCTGCGGGTCAACCAAATACTGTCATACGGAAAATACCACCAATTGATGTCCATTTCGTACGTATTCTTGCGGCATTCTTGGATGCTTTCCGGGATGGACTCCATTAAACCAAAGTCAATCAAGTACATGCGGCGTTGTTTTTGACAATACAGCACGTTCGGGGTTTTCATGTCATGGTGCACCAGCCGGTGTTTGAGCAACATTTGAATACCGCGCATGATTTGGTGGAAATCCACCCAGAATTCTTGGGCGAGTTTCCGGTGCGTGTCGGTCTCCTTGAGGTCTCTGAGTTCTCGTCCGTATTCTTGGATGTTCTTGCCGCCGTACTCCATGACCAAGAGTTGGTAATTGTCCATGTCTTTCAATACGGCCTTTTTCATTTCACATTTGGAGATGGAACGGATGTTGGCCTGCGAATCGTCCACATCACATACGTCGGGTTTCCCTAAATAATATTGGTGTTCGGGGTCCGCCTGTTGGATGAGGTTGTATTCTTTCAATTCGGTTTCGGCCTCTTTTTTACGGATGAGTTTAGACACTTTGCCCTCGGTGATTACGGACGACGGCGATTTACATTTTAACGGGGGGCGATGAATGCATCCATAACTTCCTTCGCCCAAGACCTGGGGGGATTTGGTCATGATGATGGGGGCGGGATCATATACATTGATGGGAGATTTGACCGTGCAACCGCCAAGGCGGTCACAACGGCAGCAACGACATAAACATTGGCGGGTATTCTAGGAAAGAAGTGAATACATGCAGTCCAAGCGTCCTTACGCCACGGCCGCAGCAGCGGGGCCAGCGACTGACCCGCGACCGAGAGGGGCCTGGTCTTACAATGCAAAGGGCGAGGGGGCAGACAGGCGTCCGGCTCATAAATACTACGATATTTGCAATAATTGTGGAAAGCATGGGCATACCTTCAAGCAGTGTAAAAACCCCATTACGAGTTACGGGGTCATCGTGTTTCGTCTGGCGCCCAACCAAGAACGACAGTATTTGATGATCCGGCGCAAGGACACCCTGGGGTATGTGGATTTTATGCGGGGCAAATACTCCGTCTCCAACCAAAAGTACATTTTGAACATGTTGCAACAGATGACGGTGCAAGAAAAGGAAAAGCTACGCACGCGGACATTTGACGATTTGTGGTACGATTTATGGAAAGAGGAACTTGTGCATGTCAAGGACCCCCCGCATGCCAAAGACCCCCTGCATGCGGTCATCTCGGAGGACGATATGATGGGAGACTATGTGGACTCGCCGGACTTGTTACCGATGGACCCGTCAGCAATAGATACGGAAACTCAAGGAGAGGATACGGACGACATTTTACCGGAGACACCCTTGTCCACTGGCCAGGTTTACAGCACCTACAAGCAGGAGGAGATGAATTCGCGCGAGAAATTTCATTACCTGGCTACCAAGAGCATGGAGGAGGTCATGAACCAGTCCAATTTGCCAGCCGAGTACCGGTCAGTGGTTCCGGGCAGCGGCATCACGATTTTACAGCACCTGATTGCGTGTTCCAGCCGGGGCGAAGGGTGGACGGAGCCCGAATGGGGATTTCCCAAGGGGCGGCGCAATTTCCAAGAAAAGGACTACGATTGCGCGTTGCGTGAAATGACGGAAGAAACTGGGTACCCGGCGCACCTCGTCAAAAACATCAAAAACATCCTGCCGTTTGACGAGATTTTCCTGGGGTCCAACTACAAGTCGTACAAACACAAGTACTATTTGATGTACATGAAGTACGAGGATTCGTTGTCCATGGACCGCTACGACAAGAGTGAAGTGAGCATGATGAAGTGGAAATCCTACGACGAATGTTTAGCCTCCATCCGTCCGTACAATTTGGAGAAGAAACGGCTCATTACGCACATTGAAACCACACTGACCAAATACCGGGTTCGGGGGATCCTCTATAATTAGGACAAAAGGTGTAATGAATATGTCTACGTATTGTAGTAGACATATTTACCCAAAACGGCATGAATCCTGGTACGGCTACCACTCGGAAAAAAAAGTCGGACCTTCCTCGCTGTCCCAAAGGCACGCGTCGCAACCCCCGTACCAATCTATGTGAACCCTTTTTACCCAAGGGTGAGGCGGCGGCGGCGGCCTTACCCAAGGGTGAGGCCCCGGCCCCTAAATTGGAGGTCGTGTCTACCCCTGAATTGGATCAAACGCCGGAAACCCAAGAGATTTATGCGACTACCCTCCAGGCGGTGACCGAGGTGCTGTATCCTCGTTTAGACGACCCCGAATTTGGTCTTAAAATCGCTCAGAAAAAGCAGTTTTACGATACCCGCTACGACGGCCGCATCGTGCCGATTCGCGAAGAAACCGAACGTCGGTGCCGGGCCCCCTTTGAGCTGCTCCCCCATCAGCTGTTTGTCAAGAATTTCTTGTCCATGCAGACGCCCTACAACAGTTTGCTCCTATACCACGGTTTGGGGACAGGCAAAACCTTGTCGGCCATCGGCATCGCCGAAGAAATGCGGTCCTACATGAAGCAGGTGGGAGTGACCAAGCGCATCTTGGTGCTGGCCTCGCCCAATGTCATCAACAATTTCCGGTTGCAACTATTTGATGAGAACCGTATGTACCAAGAAAACGGTCTGTGGCACGGTCATACGAGTGTGAGCCAATCCCTCTTGGACGAAATCAATCCCACCCATCTAAAGGACCTGAACAAGCAACAAATTGTCGCCAACGTGAATGCGGTGATCAAGACGTTTTACGATTTCAAAGGGTACATCAAGTTCTCCAACGAGGTGGCGGTGGCCCTCAAACCGTTTTCGGCGACGGACCCGCGGCGCATTCGGAAAATCCAGTCTATGTTCAACAACGGTCTCATCGTCATTGACGAGGTCCACAACATTCGGTTGACCCGGGACAACCAAGACCTGACCACGGCCAACTATTTGATGATGATTGCGAAATATGCTAAAAACGTGCGCTTTGTGCTGTTGTCGGCCACGCCCATGTACAATTCCTACAAGGAGATTATTTGGCTCACGAATTTGATGAATCTGAACGATCGTCGGCCCGAAATCACGGCGGACCAAGTGTTTGGCCCGACCGGAGAATTTCGGGCTGGAGGCGAGGAATTGTTGCGCAAGAAATTGACCGGCTACGTCTCCTATGTCCGCGGCGAAAACCCCTATACCTTTCCTTTTCGGATGTACCAGACCCGGGAACCCGAAAAGGAAAAGAACGTACCCGCATTACCGACGTATGTGACCCGTCTGGGAACCGTTCAAGAGAGTGTGTACCGGTTGGTCTTGGCCCGGATGACCCCTGCTCAGCCGACCGCGCCTGCTTCGCCTACTACGGATGCATCGGCAAAGCCGAAAGCAAAGCCGGAGGTGGAGGCGGAGGCAAAGCCGGAGGTGGATGCTTCGGCGGGATCCGTGGATACTAAGGATGCCGATGGGTCTCTGGCGGAGTCACCTGTGACGGGCGAGACCTTGCGCGCCGTCTTGGAAAACTTGGACAACGTGGGTTACGAGCAACTGCGGGTTCCGATACAGGCCCTCAATATTGTGTTCCAAGCTCCCAAGAGTGGGAGCCCCGATACCTTGGTAGGGAAACAGGGGCTGGACCTCGTGGTGGACATGACCAAGAACAAGCAGTTTACCTATCATCGCGACCAAGAGGGGTTTTTTGAATTGGAACGTCTGCGGCCTTTTAGCCATAAAATCACCACCATCTTGGACCGTATTCGTGGGTCCGTCGGCATCGTGATGATTTACTCCGAGTTTATTTACGGAGGCGTGGTGCCGATGGCGCTGGCCCTGGAGGAGGCGGGGTTTGTCCGTGCGCCCGGCATCCGCAGTCGGACCCAGTCCATGTTTGTACAGCCGCCGACCAAGCGCGCAGCAGCCCCCCCTCTGCGCTACGCAATGATCACCGGCGACCAAGATTTTTCCCCCGACAACCGCGAAGAATTGGCGCAGTTGAACGACCCCGCCAACCGCTACGGCGACCGCATCAAGGTGGTTCTCATTTCCCGGGCGGGGGCCGAGGGCCTGGATTTCAAAAACATTCGCCAAATCCACATCATGGAGCCTTGGTACAATCTGAGTCGTATTGAACAAATCATTGGACGCGGGGTGCGTAACCTCAGTCACTGCGACCTGCCGTTTGAAGAACGCAATGTGGAGATTTATATGCATGCGAGTACCGCCGAGGACGAACGTTTGCCGGCCGCCGACGCGTATTTATATGAACTCTCGTTCAACAAGGGCCGACAAATCGGGCGGGTGTCCAAGGTGCTCAAATCCATCGCCGTGGATTGCCTGTTGAACCGGAGTCAACAAGATTTCACGGTGGAAAAGTTGGCCGAACTCACGGCCAACCAACAGATCAAGATTCGCACGTCCACGTCCGGTGGGCTCGTGGACTTTCAACCGGGGGACCGACCATATACCGCCATTTGTGACTACAGTGACAGTTGCGAGGTTCCGTGCCAATCAGACGTACCCGAGTCAACCTTGGCCGCCCAGCAACATACCAGCACCTATACTCTCAATTTCCTGCAGGCCAATCGGGTGCGTATCACCGACCTTGTGCGGCAAATGTTCCGGGAGCAGCCCTATTATCCCGGCGACGTCTTGGTGCAGTCTATCCAGGCGACGCAACCCGCCTATTCCGTGGAACAGATTTATTATGCTCTGACCTATTTGTTGCAGAACCGCAACGAGTATTTGGTGGATAGCCACGGACGGTTGGGACATCTCATCAACCGGGGCGACATTTACGCGTTTCAGCCGGTGGAAATCAGCGACGAAAGCATTTCGGTTTTTGACCGTACATTTCCGGTGGAAACCAAGGTGTCCAAGGTGCGACTGGAATTGCCCAAGACGTTGGAGGGTCCGGCTCCCGTGACTGCGGTGGCTGCGGCCACAGCCACGCCTACGGCGGCCACGCCTACGGCGGCCACGGCCACGGCTACGGTGACCGAGATGACAGTGACCACGTGGATGGACCATCTGGCGGCCGACCTGGCCGACCTCCGCGCCACCGTGAGCCGCAAGGTGAAAACCAACCGGCAATCGTGGACCGACTACATGCACGCCGGCGATTTGGTCCCGACCCTCCGGGACATGTTCGGATGGGGCGTAGAGGACGCGGAACGCTACATGATTCACCATGCCGTGGACGTGTTGCCGCCGGCGACCAAGCGCCGCCTGGCCGACCACTTTTTGCAACACCCGGCCGGCGCGGAATCCGACACCAAGATGACCGTCCATCTACGCGAGTATATGAGCACCCATATCCACCGCATCCAGGGACGCGAGTTCTTGGTTCTGGCCAACGAAAAGAACGCCTGGGAAGTGTTCAAACGGTCGGAAACCGGCCAAGAGTGGGTCCCGGGACAATATACAGACACGCAGTTGGTACAGCGGAACGTGGTGGAACCGCTGCGTCGGGCGGCGCAACCGCGCGAGGAACGCTTCGGGTCGCTCATCGGATTTTTCACCAGCGACACGACCAAGGAACGATGGGTGACCGCGCCGACATTCAAAGTCAAGGATTTCACCCGGAAAACGACGTCGCGGGCGGCCAAGGGCGAAAATCTGCTCAAGGCGGGCAAGAAACGCGAAGTGGCCTTGATCCAATTGGCACTGTCCAACCTGGGCGAGGTGGAAGGGGCGATTCCCGAGTTTGACACGCCCGCCTACAACCAAAGTAGCCTCAATGTGCTGATGGAACTCTTGGTACGTCACGGAACGTCGGACAAGCGGCGACTGTTTTTGAACCCGGAAATGTATGCAATGTTGGGTGTGCTTTTCTAACATGATATATCATCTTTGCCATTGGAAACACTGGCAAAGATGTGCAAAAATTGAATCCGAACCCGTATAGACAGATGTTTTCTGTAACACCATATATACCAGCATGGCCACCGACAACAAGACCTATTTGTACATTACGTCCACGTTGACGACCAAGATTCCCGTGCATATCACGGAGGTCGGTCAAACCATTCAGCAAAATTTAGAAGAAATCTTGAGCGACCGGGTCGCCAACCGATGCATAGAGGAAGGGTACATTCGTCCGGGGTCCATTCGGATTCATACGTATTCGGCAGGCACAGTACGCAATGAATTCGTGGATTTCCATGTCATTTATCAGTGTCAAGTCGCGTGTCCAACGGAGGGTCAGAATTTGGACTGCACCGTGAAGACGGTGACCAAGGCGGGGATTCATGCTCAGTGCGTGGACAAGGAGGGTAATGTGCCTATTACGGTCTTTGTAGCTCGGGACCATCATCAGAACAGTCGGGATTTCCAGCATGTGAAAACGGGGGACCAAATTCGCGTGTCAGTAATTGGCACCCGGTGGGAACTCAATGACCCGTATATTTGTGTGATTGCGCGGTTGCAATGAACCTTCTACCGCCGCCTACATGTAAATCCACATAAACCCAATCCAAGTATAAGAGCAATCATCGTCACCATCCCTCTGCACCATGACCCCTGACGACATCATCACTGGAGAAAAAATCCAAGAACTATGTGACGTGTATTTGGGCGCGTCCTCCCGCGATTTTGCTTACAATCCGAGGATAGCTTCTCAATCCCATAAACATCAAACGATGGACACCTTGCCAGATTCCTACGACAACCCTCCCCTCGTTTTTTGTTATACACACTGTCTGGAGAGCTTGGTTGTCCACATCCACCGGTTTCGGAATCCGTTTGTCTTGGTCACCCATAATTCGGACAATGGGATCACCCCTCCCCCTTACGGTCCATCGGAAGCGAACCTGGACGCCATTATTTCTTGCCCTCGTCTACAGAAGTGGTACACGCAAAATCTGTCCTGGGAACACGAGAAACTGGTCGCTTTACCCATTGGTATGGCGAACCGTCAATGGCCTCATGGAGACATTGATTTTTTTCGCGATTTTGACCCTCCCACTGCCGCGGACAAGACCATGCACATTTATTTCAATTTCAATCTACACACCAATTTCCAACGACGGATGGAATGTCTTCAAGCCTTGCAACACAAACTTACCCCGTCACCGACTCTGGATCCCGGAAATTACAAACGGCTGCTTTCCCAGTACCGATATTGTGTTTGCCCCGAGGGCAACGGATACGACACCCACCGATTGTGGGAAGCGCTGTATCTCAAAGTGGTTCCTATTGTGAAGCGCAGTCCATTTATTACGTGTTTGCAAAGGTCTATGAACCTACCGATGGTGGTATTGGAGCGTTGGGAAGATTTGGAGCCCTCCGCGCTGAACTACCAAGAACAGTGGCACGACACTGAGGACATACGTTTCACGGTTTTGCGTGATAGAATGCAGGCCAGTGCCCAACATCTACATGAACTTGTCTAAATTCTTGGAATGGATGTGCAAATTAAAAATCGGCATCACCACGCCCTCGTGGATGACATAGGGGCGTCGTATACCGTCTGTTTCCATCCAACTGAATTCATGCTGATTGTATTTGATCACACATGTTTCATTCACGAATCCAGTGGTATCTCCGGGAATATTACGAGGGTCTACTCCGCCTAAATATTGGCCGATGGCGGCGGCATCAAATACGATGTGAAATTTTTCCCAATTTTGGGTGACGAGTCGCTCTTCTTCTGTATGCGCCATGGACGTCGAACCAATGGGAAACGTCCGAAAAATCGTAGGAAATTGCCGAACTAACATGGAAAAGTTTTCCATATCGTTTCTACCAACGTCGTATTGGGAAAGAATTTCGCCAAGAAGGTCAGGACGGGGAATGTACACCACACTGGCAATGGCACGGTTTGGACAATCAATTGGAACATAAATGTGCTCGGAATCTACTTTGTCTTTCAAAAGAGTGCTATTATGGAAAACCAGCACGTCGTTTTCTAAATGCAGCACGTCCTGAATATTGTACTGTTTGATAAAAGCGTATAGATAGAAAAAGCGGCTGGACGTATGCAGATTGAAGCCGTTGCGAAAATGCCAATTGCACGCGGGATGTTGGTAGCCGTAATAGTTGAACTCGTCGCGGAGGGAAGTGACACTGATACACTTGACATGCTCGTTGAATTCATTGAAATAAGGTATGAATTCTGGGTTGACAATGACATAGATGGATGTATGACCTAGACGCAGCAATTGCCGTATATTGGACAAAATATACTCTTGGAAGTTGCCAATAGACACCAACACAATGTTCATATTGGTAAACTATAGGACGTCCTGGGAAGGATTTTCTATGTCTGTTTTAGGTTCTCAATGACATAGATACATCTTGCTTTCTTATCCAATAGGTTGATTCCGTACTCCATCGCATGGTTACCGATTCCGAGCCCGTGCTTATCCCTGTCGTCATGGAACCCGTGGTTCTGGCCGCCAAGGAGCAGCAATTAGAAGCCATGAAGGCCACCATTGAACGGTGGAACAAAACTCAGCACATGGAGGTGCTCAATATCATCAAGAAGAACCCCGCGGTCAAATTGAACGAGAACCGCAACGGGGTCTACATCAATTTGTCGTATTTGCCGGAGGAGACTCTGCAGGAACTGGCCCAGTATCTGGCCTATGTGAAAGAACAGGAGACGAACCTGGAAAAGGTGGAAACCCAGAAGGAGGAATTCAAATCCGCCTTTTTCCTGGACACGCGCTGAGGACACAAAACCACATAAACGTATACTTATATAGACATATGTATACGATAGAAACCACTGCATATCTGCATCACCGCGATGAAAGAAATCACGCCGTTTTTACATGCAGCCCTGTACCAGCGCGACGGCCATTATCAACGCATCACGACCTTTGAGCAGTTGGCGACGACCTTGTCACCGTGGATGTTGACCAAGGAACATCGCCAGATGTGGTTCTCCCCAATGAAAGTATATGATCCCCCCGAAGTAGAAGAGGCGACGACTCCTCTCCCACCTGTAGAGGCGCCACCTGTTTCGCCTGTTCCCGAAGTACTTGAGTTATCGGTTCTTTCCGAGATTCATTCAAAGCCACTTGCGGCGAGCCAGCGACCCCAGCCCTCGCGCTTTTCGCCGCGCAAGCCGGATTCCCTTTTTTGGTCCATGTTCATCGCCCATCATGGTGTGGATGCCTTTCGCGACATCGGGAGCAAGTACATGAACCGCGAACTGGAAGAAAAGGCGCATATCGTGGAGTTTCTCAAAAATAACCGTCCCCTGTTGAAGGCCATGAAAATCACGGTGGCGGCGACCCAAGAAATGATGGGCGATTTGCTCACCAACAAACAGACTGTTCTGAGCATGGTCCCCGCCTTTGCCATGTACTACGGGGCCACCATTCGTATTGTCTGTGAGCAAAGCCGCACGTATTTGGAGTATCTGCCAGCGAGCGAAACGGTAGCGAGCACTGGTGCAAGTACAGGAACCATATACACGCTTTACCGTGGTACACCTTCGCGCATTGAAAATGCGCGTGGTAACGTTACTTTGCCACTGGAATCGCCCACATTAGTGGGCGATTTAAATCGGCAAAGGTGTAAAACAGGCCAACGCAGTTATTCAGACTACGTGGTCGCACTACCTGAGGTCGGAACGGAAGACCATGCAATTACATGTACCACCGCACCACCCCCGTTTCTCAAGCTGGAGAGTCCGACGAAACCTCTCCGAGGTATCAGCACCTATAAAACGGCCGATTTAGATGCCTTGGTCAAGCAGTTGGGGGTCACGCTGCCTTTGCCCTCGGCAGGGAGTAAACTGAAAAAAAACGACGTGTATGTCGCCATTTCCCGACATTGCGAAACCGCGTGGATCTAGTCAAGGGTGTGCTATCAGTACAGAAATTAGGTCACAAGACAATTTTTGTGCTATCAGTACAGAAATTAGGTCACAAGACAATTTTTGTGCTATCAGTACAAAAATTGATTCGGTTCTCTCTGAGTGAAGAAAACTCAGATAGAAGTATCCAGGTATCTTATAGAAAACCGCTCGGTCCGCGATCCACATGAACCGAGGTGCGTCTCCCCCCGGGGAGGGTGCCGCCAAGCAATTTGAAGAGATGGTCGCACTTTATTTGAAAACCAATCCCTGGATTTCCGGCGCTAAATACCAGACAAAAAATGTACCCGAGTTGGAAATCCGCTTTGGTACTCAAGCGGGGAAACATCCCCTGGCCCGGTCCATCAGCAACATAGACTACGAAAATGTGGTCAAGACCCTCTATTCGGCGGGATTCGCGCCCCTGGACGGCAACACCCATGGTCTCCATATTTTGCGGATTCAAAACGAGTACTACGACCGCAAGATGAATCGTCAGAAACTGTCCAATATCCGTGCCGAGGTGGCCGGCATGGACCTCATCCAAGAATACTGTCGTACGAACAGTTTGCCTAAACTCTTGGACATGCCTGCCCAGGCCAACGCCACGGCCGACAAAATCAAGTTCACACAGAAACGGACGGCGTCCCAGGGTAGCGGCGGCGAAGCCGCCGCCGCCGGCAATTTTGTGAAACCCGTGGATTTCCCCGACTGGGGTTTCCGCGTCAGTTACCAGAACGAAACATACTTCAGTCCTCGCAGCGACGCCACCCGCAACATCCTGGCCGACTGGGCCAACAGCAAAAAAACGTTCCGGTACCTGAACCGTGTGCGCTTCGCGCACCCTGACCTCCCCTTCTTCGTGGACCTTTCCATCGTGAAGACCTCCAAAACCACCCACCGCATCATGGTCCCCCAGTATACGGTCCAGGACGCGGGGGTCTTTACCAATCCCGAAACCTACGAAGTGGAATTGGAAGTGGACAATCAACGTATGGGGGAGCGGTCTCTCCCGGAAGTCATGGGTATCTTGCGCCGGGGCATCCGGCTCATTTTAGGCGCCTTGCAGGAAACCAAGTACCCCATCGGTCTGGAGGAAACCTCGCGGGTCCTCTTGGACTACTTGACGTTGACGCAACAAGATGCGCAGCCGGGCGCCGCGGACCCCGAGACGTGGACCGCTTTCCTGGCCCGCCGCGACGCCAAGGTCGTGTTGCCTAAATATTTCCTCGGACCCAGCTCCTACACCTTGCAGATGGAGAACCTGGTACCGTACGACCCCGCTTCGCAGCTGACCCCATTATCAGGGGTTGCCGCTTCGCAGCTGACCCCATTATCAGGGGTTGCCGCTTCGCAGCTGACCCCATTATCAGGGGTTGCCGCTTCGCGGCTTACCCCATTATCAGGGGTTGCCGCTTCGCGGCTTACACAAACCCCCAACATCCGCAACCATTACACAGTGACCGACAAGGCGGACGGCGAACGCCGGCTCCTCTTCGTGGCCCCCAATGGAAGAATGTATATGATCACCCCCGCCATGCACGTCATCTTCACCGGCGCCATGGTCATCCGCACGACCCGCAAAAAGGGTGCCTCCGCGGAAGAAGGACGCGACGCCGACCTCTACAATACGATCCTAGACGGCGAGTATATTACGCGTGACAAGCAGGGCGAACCACTGTCCCTCTACATGGCATTTGACGCCTATTTTGTGCGAGGGAAGAGTGTCCGCAAGGAGGGCTTCTATCCTCTGAATGTGGAGGACCGCGCGAAAGGCAATTTCCGCTTCATGCATTTAGACGCTTATTTGCAGGCGCTGGAGCTGCGACCGGTCACGGCCGACCCCGCTGCCGTCGCCAAGACGGCCCCCACGTCGCTCACCCCCATCGCAGAGAACGCCCCTCTTTGCGGCATTATCTTACAGAAGAAGAACTTTTATGTGGCGTCGACCCCCTCGGGCCACTCCCACGGCAGCAGTGCCGACGACCCCATCTTCGCCGCCTGCGCCGAACTGTTGGCTAAAATAGACCAAGGGTATTTCCCCTATAACACCGACGGCATCATCTTCACCCCGGCCAGCATGGGGGTCGGTGCCGACCGCATCGGCGAGGCCAGTCGCCCTCAAAAAATCACCTGGGCCCATTCCTTCAAGTGGAAACCACCCGAGTACAATACCATTGATTTCCTCGTGACCGTCCAGCACGACAAGCGCGGTCAAGAAGAAGTGCGCTACCTGTACGAACCGGGTCAGAGCCTCTTGGACGGCGCCCAGACGTTGATCCAATACAAGACATTGATACTGAAGTGTGGGTATGACCCGAAGGACCACCGCAATCCCTACAACGACGTCTTGCACGGTCGGCTTCCCTCCGGTCATGGGGAGAGGGGCTCGGACAACGAGGAGAAATACAAGCCGGTGGTGTTTCAGCCGACGGACCCCTACGACCCCAATGCCTGCTTCTGTCACGTGGCGCTGCGCGATGTGGCGGGTAAAGAGGGGGTCATGGTGACCGAAGAGGGCGACTACTTTGAGGCCAACATGATTGTGGAGTTCCGGTACGACCTGGCGCGGGAAGGGTCGTGGAAGTGGGTGCCGTTGCGGGTGCGGTACGACAAGACGGCCGAGCTGCGCGCGGGCATGCATAATTACGGCAACAGTTTCCACGTGGCGAACAACAACTGGACATCCATTCACGAGCCCATCACGCAGGCGATGTTGACTACGGGGGAGGGGATTCCCGACCGTCCGACCACGCAAAACGACGTGTATTACAACCGAAAGACGAAGGATACCAATACCCAGGCTCTGCGCAATTTCCATAATTTGTATGTGAAGCGGCGACTCATTGAAGGGGTCTCGCAGCCGGGGCAGCAGTTGATGGATTTCGCCTGTGGGAAAGCGGGGGATCTGTCTAAATGGTATGCGAGCCGACTGAAATTCGTGCTGGGCCTGGACGTGTCACGGGACAATATTCATAATACGTTTGACGGGGCCTGTGCCCGGTACCTGGGCGAGTGCAAGAAACACGGCGAGGCCAACATGCCCCGGTGCCTCTTCTTCGTGGGCGACAGCAGCAAAAACATTCGGCATACGGGCGACGCGTTTGCCAGCACCACCGAACGCGGGTATGTGAAGGCAATTTTCGGGCAGGGGGACAAGGACCCGCAGGCACTGCCGCCCGCCGTCTTCCAGGCCTACAGCGTAGGCGAGCCCGGGTTTGACGTGGGGTCGTGCCAATTCGCCATCCACTACTTCTTTGAGAACGAGGTGGTCCTGCACAGTTTCCTGCGCAATGTGAGTGACTGCATTCGCGTGGGTGGCTATTTCATCGGCACCACGTACGACGGCCAGACCGTCTTTGACCGCCTGCGCAAGAAGCCCAAGGGCGGCGCCTGGACCCTCATGAAGAACGGGACCAAAATCGCGGAAATCGTCAAGGATTACGACGAGGACACGTTTCCGGAGACGGAAATGTCCCTGGGGTTCCGCATCCAGGTGTACCAAGAGACCATCAACCAGGTCTTCCCCGAGTACTTGGTCAATTTCAAGTATTTGACGCAGATGATGGAAATGTACGGGTTTCAATTGGTCACCAACGACGAGGCGCAGAAGATGGGCATGCCGGCGGGAACGGGCACCTTTGAAGAGCTGTATACGGCGATGATGCAGGAGGTGCGCCGGGGCAAGCGCAGCACCCAGCAAGATTACGGTGCCGCGGCCGATATGTCCGAGGACGAAAAGAAGATTTCGTTCCTCAACCGGTATTTCATCTTCAAGAAAATTCACACGGTCCATACCGAGAATTTAGGCAAAATCGTGCAGAACCGGGTCCGGGAGATTCCCTCTATCCCGCCGCCCTCCGCCACATCCGCCGTGCCCCCGGAAAACCGTTCCAGGAAATTGAAGACCAAAATGGTGTTGAAGTGCCCTGCTCCCGGGACCGAGACCGCTACCGCATGAGGACCCCAAGAACAGTTCTCCCGCCCCAAAACCATACAAAGATGTCGCCCCACAGTGAATGTATTGGATCCCCCTGATCTCGCTTCTCCCCCGCCTGATCCCCCGCCCGCTATCACTTGCCGTACGATGCTCATTTCTAAACTGTTTGGATACGTGTTCACTTACGCGTTGCGACACCGTATTGACGAATCCCACGGTTTGTCCCACAGTATGAATACGCTGTATTATGCCCACCAAATATTCAAAACCGAGGTACAACTTCGGCCCCGTATACAATCCCAAGAACGTATGATTTACACCGCCGCCATCTTGCACGACATGTGCGACGCCAAATATACCGACAAGACGGCGGAAATTGCGAGGATTGACCATTTTTTACAGGATAAATTGACCGACAAAGAGACCGAAATGACCAAGGCCATTGTGTCGTCCATGTCGTACTCACACGTCGCTCAGCACGGATTTCCGCAGTTGGGCGATTACCAGACCGCGTACCATATTGTGCGCGAGGCCGATTTGCTGACCGCGTACGACGTGGACCGTTCCATCGTCTTTCATATGCATACGAAAAACGCGACGACGTATGAGGCCTATACCAATGCGCGGAAATTCTTCATGGAGCGGGTGTTTCTACACAATGAACACAACCTCTTCGTCACCGAGTATGGACGCAAACAATCGGCCATTTTGCACGAGAAAACCATGGAACGGTTGTGGTTTTGGAAGACCATGATAGATTACGATCTTTACGGGTTCACGGACCCGCCCCCGAAAAACACATAAGCATTTGGCGATACGAATGTTTAGACGTTTGTGTGTGCCGAGGAATATTTTACCCGATCACGCTGCCCACCCCGACCCGCGACACCGAATGACCCCCCATTTTTTGTTGCCGAGGCTGCCCCCCTCCTTGTACATGTTTTTGGACGTCCAGGAGAGCGACACGCCGCCTACCCCCATCATCAACGAGTCGTTGTCGCATTATCTGAACGACATCAAACACCAAATCAAACTATATGATCAACACTGGGAAACGTTCAAGCGGATCACCAATACCTACGAGTACATTCATACCACCATTCCTTTCAAAAAATACTGCATTTCCCGGTACCGACCCCTGTCCCGGTCCTTTTTCAAAATGACCGAGCTCATCCATGGTTTTGAACTGGGTACCCGGGCCCCCGGTCCCATACGGACATTTCATTTGGCCGAGGGTCCCGGGGGATTCATAGAAGCCTTGGTCAAGTACCGCAACCGTTCCGACGACGTGTACATTGGCATGACGCTGCAGGATATGCACAACAATGACTACAACATTCCCGGGTGGAAAAAATCCCAGCATTTTCTGCATGAGCATCGGGATGTAGTGAAACTGGAGAACGGTTGCGACAAGACCGGCAATATTCTGTCGTTGGACAATTTCGTCTATGTGCATGAATTGTACGGCGGTACGATGGATCTGATTACGGCCGACGGCGGGTTTGACTTTTCCCTGGATTTTGACCACCAAGAAGTCAACATGACCAAGTTGCTGTACGGTCAAATCGTGTACGCCCTCTCCATGCAAAAAACGGGGGGATGTTTCGTACTCAAGGTCTTTGACGTCTTCATGAAGCATACGGTAGAAATGATGGCGCTCTTGTCGTCCATGTACGAAAAGGTGTATTTGACCAAGCCCAACACGAGTCGGATGGCCAATTCCGAGAAATATTTGGTCTGCAAAGGATTTTTGCCGACGTCGTCGTACAAATATTATCCATACCTGTTCCACTCGTTTCGGAAGATGCTGCAGTCCGGACACGACGTGGCCGTACCTTGCATCATGGGCGAAACGACCACACATTGGATCAGCGGCATTTTTCGTCCGGATGCTCCCATACATCATCATTTCTTGAACCGCATGGAGGAAATCAACATTGTGTTTGGGCAGGCCCAGATTGAGAATATTTATATTACTCTCTCGTTCATCGTGGGCGAATGCATGCCCCATTGCCGGGTACCACTCGTGCTGGACGAAATGAAAGACGCCGCGGTCATGAAGGGGGTGGAGGACCTGGATTTCCCGGCCACGGGCCGAGGGCGGGTGTCGGACACCCCCAACCAGCGGAACTTTTACCGTGTGAAAATCCAGAATTTGGTCAAGTCCAACATCCAAAAATGCATCCAGTGGTGCATTCAACACAATTTGGTCTATAATTATTAGTATCACACGATGACGACAGAATAGGACGTCGTCACCGTGTCAAGGTGGAAATCTCGGGGTCCGACGCGACTGTCGCATTCCCCGTCGTCTTGAAGTAATTGAGCCACACATAGTATCCGCGCATGGTCAGGGCGACCACGTCTATCCCGAGCTGCAGGCCGTAATTGGTCAAGATGGCCGAATCCCCCAACTGGATGGCGTAGGTGACCGCCAGTACCGTGCCCAGCAACATGAATAACTTCTCGGGCATATTGTACATGTTGGCGTTTTTATTGACGTAATTGGCGTACAGTTCGGGCACGTGACACACGAAATAGCATGCAGTCGCGGTGAACATCAGGCGCTGGTCGGCCATTTATCTGGCAGAAAATGCGGCAAAATCAATCGCACGACCTGCTTATTTATGTAGAGGAACTTTCAAGCCATTTTAGACTTTTGCCGATTTAAATAGCCCCCTGAATGGAGCGATTCTGCTGGTACATAAGGCAAAGTAACGTTACCACGCGCCGCTTCGCATCGGCGGGGGGCACGGCGTTGCGCGAAGGTGTAAAGAGTGGGCGTAATCAAAATTTACACGGGAATGAATAGACCCGGGCCTTGAAAAACTAAATTTATAACAATATAAACCCTTCATGGTGTTATATTATACATCCATGACGGGAGAATACAAATATTCCAAGGAATGGTTCTTATACAGTGAGATCAAACACCAGATTATGGCGTTTATGGACGCGTCCGCCGAACATCATATACTGGAAATTGGTTGTTTTGAAGGGCTGTCCAGTGTGTTTTTTGCGGATAATCTGTTGCATCATCCCCTGTCCCGTATGACATGTGTTGATCCTTTTTTAGGCATGGATGACAATGATCACGCGGGTCTCTTAGAAGATGGCGTAGAAGAACGGTTTGACCATAACATTTCGGTGTGTGGCAATTGGGAAAAGATCACGGTGCACAAGACAACGTCGGACGCTTTTTTTGCCTCCCGTGACGACCCGGTCATGTTCAACTTGATCTATATTGACGGTTCCCATATGTGTGATCAAATCACCAAAGACATGGAAAACTGCTTTCGTGTTTTGAGCCCCGGAGGGATCATGTGGATGGACGATTATCGGGGAGGATGCGGTGGACAGATCAAACAGACCATGGATGCGTTTTTAGATACCTACCAAGGGCAATACGATACGATACATGTGGGTTACCAATTGGCCGTGAAAAAACACTAAGATACGGGGTGGTGGGTGGTCGGTGTAGTCTAAATGCCCGGTTCTACCCGGCCTTGGAAAATACATAATTATAGGAACCGATACGTTCTTACGATGACCGAATCCTCTTCCTGTCTGTTTCAGTTGAACGGATGTTCCGTAGAGACAAAGTGTTACATCTTACGGTCGATAACACAAAGCAGTAAAAAGGGCAAAAAGAGTCATCAAACAAAAAGGGTCCGATACGTGTAGACATTCCCCGCATAGTATCCGACCACAGCCACTTTGACCAGCCGCGTCCACAGGACCTCGGCCCCCGCCCCTGCCCCTGCCCCCTTACCAAAGGATCCAAAGGATCCAAAGGATCCAAGAACCCCGTACACCTGCCGCGTGAAATAGGCAGACGACCCGCTTTCTGTCCAGGCCGTGTACACCACAAAATGTGTGACCCAGACCATGTACTTGTTCGCGCGGCGGGGGAAACAGACCTGATGATGAAGATTGTATAGGATCGTCACCATGACCAGTTGTCCCGGGGTAAATTGCGCCAGGACCTCGTAATTGAGCCAGAGTGCGATGGAGTACAAGAGATGCCAGGTCCGGCTCGTGATGATACTCTTGCGTACCAGCGTCATTAAAAAGGCCGCCAGTTGAATCGCAAAGAGGGGTAAAAACGCCGCGTCCGTGCTGATGAGCATGAACCAAGTGGCGCCGAGTTGCATGCGACTATGCATGCGCACGATGCGCAGTTGGTCCTCCGGAGTGATCCCGTCATCAAACGGCATGTTGCGCATGGTCGTGGTCCGGTGGCCCCGCGCAGCAGGGCCTTGGTAGCATAGAGTGATGCGGTCGGCCGAAACCATCGTAGACAAACACAGCAACATGGTCCACAGATAATGGCAACCGCTGTAATGCATGCAACAGGCGGCCACGGAACGGCAAGCAAACAGGATACTGTGGTCCCGAAATTCGGGGTAAATCATGGGTTTCAGGGCATTGCGGACCGACGGCAAATGAAATATGACGGAACTGATGCTCAGCGCCCCGTGCAGGGTGATCATATACACGTCTTGGGGGTGATGGAACTGCATGTGCCCGGTGGTCATGAGCAGGGCGATGCGGTAAGCGAAATGGGCCATGCAAATGACGCCGAGGATTTTGTGCAGATGGTGGGGGTCTTCCTTGGTTGCGAGTTTGTGGGCATTTTCTAGGC
>Ga0164297_10001118_pt1 | contig 29534 bp, 25 predicted proteins | sample GEODES058metaG_FD_113539 | JGI IMG/M metagenome (GOLD analysis project Ga0164297, IMG submission 113539) | Dystrophic lake water microbial communities from Trout Bog Lake, Wisconsin, USA - GEODES058 metaG | ecosystem: Environmental > Aquatic > Freshwater > Lake | place: USA: Trout Bog Lake... | reverse complement strand
TGCAACTCTGCTTCCGCGCGCCCAGAGCAACGAGAAGCAGTACGTTCTGCAGACATACGCTCGTCCGAAGATCGTCTTCACGCGCGGCAAGGGCTGCATGCTGTACGACGTCGACGGTGCGCCCGCGTTGGTGGCCGCCATGTGGGCACCCAACCAACAACGTCAATGCCTGACGCCCCGCGTGCCCCGACCACTATACGACCAACGACGTGCAGACAAGGCTTACCTGGATTTCACTGCCGGTATTGCCGTCAACGCGCTGGGCCACAGCGATGAGGGGTGGCAGCGCGCCGTGCGGGACCAAGCAGCTCTGCTGTGTCACACCAGTAACCTGTACCTCACCATGCCGGGCGCAACGCTGGCGCGCGGCTTGGTCGAGAACAGCTTCGCGGACCGCGTGTTCTTCTGCAATAGCGGCACGGAGGCGAACGAGGCTGCTATCAAGTTTGCCCGCAAGTACCAGGCGCGTGTTGCGTGCAGGAAGTGAGCGCTCATGATGCGTGCGAGCTAAAGCCTATAATTCATCCTGCAGCGCGTGAAATGGGAGAAGGCGCGCAAGGGGCGCCTGTTGAAGTGGCCAATCTCAAAGCCAGCCTCGGAGTTCATCTCCTTCACGGACTGCTTCCACGGACGGACCATGGGCGCGCTTGCGCTCACCTATAAGGAACGCAATAGGTGGTGGTGGCAGATTATCAATAATGGACCCTTTCTCACACGATTCTCCCGATGAACAGGAGGGCTACCGCAAGCCGTTCGCGCCGCTCATGCCTGGCGGCGGCCACTTCGCCCCGTTCGGAGACATCGCCGCTGTGCGTCGCATGGTTAAGAAGGGAGTCACTGCCGCCATCTTCTGCGAGCCCGTGCAGGGAGAGGGCGGCATCAGGCCTGCGCCACCAGGCTTCCTGGCCGAGTTGCGTGCGTTGTGCGACGACATTGGTGCGCTGCTCGTCTTCGACGAGGTTCAGTGCGGCCTGGGCCGCACTGGTAACTTGTGGGGCCACCAGTGGGGCGACTCGCAGGTGACGCCGGACATCATGACTCTTGCCAAGCCACTTGCTGGTGGCCTCCCCATCGGCGCGGTGCTGATGACCCAGGCCGTGGCGGATGTCATGCAGCCGGGTGACCACGGCAGCACATTCGCGGGTGGGCCGCTCGTGTGCGCGGCTGCGCAGTACACATTCGACACCATCAAGCAGCCTGCATTTCTGAAGCGCGTCACGGACCGGGGACAGCAGCTCGTGCTTGGCCTCCGCGTAGCGCTTGCGAATATGCCGCATGTGAAGGAGGTGCGCGGCGCAGGCCTGCTGGTGGGCATCCAGCTGGACACATCCGCCAGCCCGGTGGTTGACGCCTGCCGCGAGCGGGGCCTGCTCATCATCACCGCCGGCAAGGGCGACATCATCCGCCTCGTGCCCCCGCTCACAGTGTCTGCGGCTGAGGTGGACCAGGCGATTGGCATCCTCAAGGAGGCTATTGCTGCAGCACTGCCAGCATCGGCGCCGACAGCAAACGCACTCAAGCACTGACGTGTCACCTGGAGAGAGAAAGAAACACATCCGCATGATCCGTCTCCTGTCTTGCCGCGTGTCATGAGCCAGGCGCGCTCGCCGGTGCCCGCCCGCCGCGAGAACGTGCGAGAGGTGGTTGTCAGTCTTGAAACGCTCCTGAACGACGCGCCGCGGCCCCCTGTTGCTGTTCTTGGCACCCCGCCGGCAGCATCGCGTGTTACAGACGCGCAAGCGGAAAGCACGCCTGTTCTTCGCGTGCAGAGGACGCCAGTTGCTGACAGCGCAGCGGTTCGGAGTCCGGTTCTCTCTCCGCCCTCATTTCAGGCGCTGGTGAGCAGTGTGCAACAAACACCACGCAGCGCCGCAGAGGCGCTGTGGGCGCGGAGAGTGGCGGAGACGCTGTCGCCTGGGCACACCCCTGGCGGAGACCAACTCAGGCGGCACAGCCCCGCGGAGCTGCTCTCGGCGCGATTAGAGGCACGGCAGCTGCTTGCCGCTGCAGACGACAGGGAGAGACGGACATGAATGTGGGGTGCTGTCACGAGAGGCGCCAGAGCTCAACAACACACACGTCTGAGCATGCATATCCTTGCGGCAGCTCGTTTGCAGTCACCTGACGCACATCGTAGCGTGCGACTGCATCTCGTTCCGCATCCGGCTGCTTGGCACGTGCGATGAAATCATCCACCGCTTCCGGACAATGCTGCAAGTCCAGCGCGAAGACAGCAACGCCGCCGACTCGCAGTGTCTGACTCAAAGCAGCAAGTAGCGGCTGGACATTGGGTTGGCGGTACACCAGATCCGCGCCAACCACCACATCCGCTGCTGCTGCAGGCGCCATCGCCGCAATTGCACTGTCAACGTCTCCCCAGCGGAGCGCAGCGACAGCCACGACTCCGGCAGCGCGTGGATTGCGCTCTGTATTGCGCTGCAGCAGCGGCACGACAGCCTCCAAGTCGGTGAGCAGCACTCGCGTGTGCTGGTGCAGCGCGCCTGAGACTGCGATGGCCAATCCTGCAAGACCGCAGCCAGCTCCGAGCTCAACGACTAGGCTCGGCGGCTGCGTCAACCTCGCGCAGAGTCTGCTCCAGCTCGAGGAACGCGACAAGTGCTGCGCGTGGAGTGTAGTGAGACAAAAGGCGGACGCGGAGTTGACTCAAAGCGCACCTGGGCGAGTACAACCGCTCCATCCCAGACGGTGCTACCAGTCACTCCCGGGTCCACAGCGCCGTCGCCGTCTCTCTGCCCATGCTGTCTCCCTGCGGAAGGCGCCTGGCTGACAACAACTTCTCGCTTCTCGTCGCCGACAGAAGAGAGCACGCAGTCGTCTGCGAAACGCGCTTTCCACGACATCGTGCTTCTTCTCCAGTCCAGCTGCTCTGAGTCAGGGACAGCCATGGCGATGCTTTTCGCGGAGCGCGAGCGCAGAGCAACACGTCACTCTTCGGCCGCGGCCTGATCTAGAGTTGTGGCTTCTTCGCGCGGCCTGTGTCTCTCTCACTCATATGGGCGAGGATAACTCGCCGCCGTGCTTGTGTCTCGCCGCCAGCTGGGCTGACGAGGCGACCTGCGTGTGCATTCGCAGCCAGGCAGCAGGCTTCATCCAGCTGCACACCGTGCCCCGCACCGCAGAGCACGGGACGGACTCACACAGCAGCCGCACTGCACACAGAGGAGAGCCCGGCAGAGCACAAGGAGGCGGACTGCTGCCTTTGCTCTCTGTCTTTGCTGCAGGCGTCCTCCTCGGCTGCGGCGCAGGCACGCTGGGGCCTGTTCGTCGCGTCCTAGAGCGCGCGCCAGCGGTGCACAAGAAGAAGGATGCGCAACTTGCAGAGCCCGCCACGGGTGACACTGCGCGGCTGAGGGCTGTAGATGGCCTGGCAGTGTCTAATCCTTGGGTGGTGGACGCGACGCCCGTCCTTCGCGCGATATCTGCGCCTGCTGGCGGTGTTGCTGCAGCGTTGGATGTCAGCGAAGGAGGCACTCCGCGCGCTAACCATACCCCCCGCGCCTCCACTACAGGCAGTCCTCTGGACGAAGCCACACAGCAGCGCATTTTGGATGATGCGGACCGCGCTTTGGCGCTGCCGAGAGCAGCAGAGCGCAGTGCGAGGGAGCGTGCGGCATACGCGGCCACGGAACAGAGCAGTCGGCGAAATAATGCACCGGCCACGCCAGCCACAGCGCAGAGGGCTGGGCAAACGCAGCCTGGGGGGCCGTGGAAGCCGTGGGAGCCTGACGCATGGGAGTCTGTGGATCTGACTGGCGTGGCATTCACGCCGCGAAGGACACAGGCTGCCGGCATGCCACCAGGCATGACTCCCCGAAGGTTGTGACTTCATTTCCAACATACATTGTAACGCGCGGGGTGTGGAAAGGTCCCGCATCCCAGAGCATGTGCAACTCGCGCACGCAAGGGTAGCACAATCGCTACTCTTCTTGGCATCACCATTCACGGCCCCTTCGTCTTGCGCGTCATCGCATGCGTCCTGATGGCCACCGTAGACAGCAGCGGCGCGCCAGGGACAGGGATTACATCACCGCCGCAAGGGTCGAGGTCGCCGCTGCGATCAACCTTGTCTGGCGTGTCCTCTCTGCGCGACCGCGCCGAAGCAGCGCGGCAGGAGCTCGCCCGCGTGCGCCGCCTGGTCATCAACGCAAGTGCGAACTCAGCACAAGGCGGCAACACAGCGGTTGCAGTTCCGCAAGAGACAGCCTCCCCGGCGCCTTCTGCGGCCCTGCCTGGTGACGCGGAGTGGGTGCTCACAGAGCTGCGGAATAGCTACGAGCAGTTGCTCAGTGCGCAGGCTGCGGAATTGCAAGCGCTGCAGACTGAGCTGGACGCCAGCCGCGCGGTGACAGCCTTGGAACGGAGTCGCGCATCGCAGCTTGATACAGCAGTTGCGCAGGCACTAGCAGACAGAGACGCGGCTGCCGCGGAGCTGGCACGCTTGCCGGCTGCGCTGGACGCGGTGACTGCCAGTCTGCAGAGCGAGAGAGCGCTCCGCCAGGCGGCGGAGGAGGCGATGCGAGCGTCCTTGCGTCGAGAGCAGGAGGCACGTGCGGCGTTGCTGGAGGCGCAAGCTGCACGTGCAGCGTCGCTGGCATCTGCAAAGATTGTGGGGACTCAGACAGAGAGCGCAGCTTGTAGCGACCAGGCCAGTCAAGTGGAGACCCAGAGGCAGGATGCAGGCATGCAGACGAAGGGCGACATGCAGGATGGTGGCGCCAGCATTCCGGCGAATCCACTGCAGGCCATGGGGAACTTCCTGGGCGCAGCGGGCTTAGACGCCTCTCTTCTTCATCCTTTCTGGCTACCCCCCAGGTCACCACCTAGTTAACTCATGAGTGGCCGTGTCATATTCCACTGATGCGCATCGTGGGATGTTCACATTATGACGGGCTGCATGGGTCTCCCGATGACGATGTCACCGTCTGCACAGCGAGTGGAGGCGAACATGCCGAAAGGCACTTCATCCACGGGCTCGAACTCAAGCACCGTGTGCGTACCTGCAAAGTCAGCGAACAGCCACGGCGGAGGCGTCGACTGCGTCTGCGGGCCGGGAACAAGGCCCCAGGTGCCTTTGCCCCAGGGGGTGCTCAGCATGCCAGCTGGCTCGAACACGAACGGTGTCACGCCCGCCCAGCTCCAATTCGCAGACCGCGTCACAAACGCCGCCAGAGCCGATGTGCTGCCTTCCTGCGGACTCAGCGTGTGCAGGCTAGTCGTCTGCACCGCGCATCCAGGATGGTGAACAGACTCACCACCAGGGCCCTTACCGCCACCGCTGCGGCTCCGCTGCATAGCCTCCTCAATGGCGCCTCCCCGTCGAGCAGTCCCGAACTCATCAAGTGCGCCGCTCAGGAAGGCAGCTTTGAGCGCAGGCGGCGTGTACGACGCGCGAATTGCTTTTGGTGCGAAGCCTGAGCGTGCAAGCGGTGCCTTGAGCAGGAGCGTGGTCACCGTCTTGCTATTCGCCGCGCACATGAAGTTCATGACGCGCATGGAGACGCCGACGGAGACGTATTCCAGCGCGCTGGGCAGCCAGGTCTCCTGGTTGAATACCCCCCTCTCTGTTGCATTCGCCCCTGCGCCCGCCGCCAGCCGGGCTGCCATTCTGTCCGCGAGCAGCACGGCGCCGCTGGTGGCGTGCACCATGACGAGTCCCGGGTCGCGAGTGGCCATGCGAGTGCCGTGGCAGTACCTCGACCAGCCCATAGAGGGGTCGTCAACTACATGGTCGTACCCCCACACGCTCGTCTCGTCCCACCCGTCAGGCGCAGCCTCCAGGTCGGAGTCGCGGTAGAGCATGGAGAACGGGTCGCCTGTGAGCAGAGTGTCCGGGTCCAGCACCAGCAGTGACACTCCCATGCGCAGCGCCTGGCCAACGCAGCGCCACTTCACTGCCGACCCAGGCAGCGCCGCGCCGGTGGCATCCACACGCAGCGGAGAGCCAGATGACACGTGCACCATCTGAACCCCGGCGGCGGCAGCGGACACAGTGGAAGACGCTGTTTCGTCGAGCGCTACAACCACCGTGCGGCCTGCCATTTTCTGTTGCTGCACGGATTTGAGCAGTGGTTCCACGTACAGCGCGGAGGTTGCATCTACAACCACGAACACAACCTCCGGCGACGGAGCCACGTGCGGGAGAGTGGTAGAGGGTCGCCACCATGATGCAGGTGCAGGCCGGCCTGCTGCTGCCGCCACGCGCGCCGCCGCCATGAGTGCAGTGCACAGCTCCAGCGCGGCAGACGGACACGTCGTAGAAGCAGCTGACGCCTGCCTGGGGTCATCACCGGCCTCCAGACCTGAGGGCGGCGGCAACCGCCCTGCCAACGGGTAGGCCACCGCCTCCGTGTCGAGCTTCCCATTCCACGGCGTCCGCGGCTCGCAGGCGTAGCTCTTCGCCTCCGACATGGCAGTCATGGCTGCGCGACTGCCCGCGAAGCCGTCATTGACGCCTGCTCTGGCACCAGCTTCGAGCGCCGACACCGGCGCCATGCCCCGCGCACATCCATCGCCCATGCATTTGTCCAGCGCGTGCTGGACCTTGTTCAAGTACCTGTCCACCGCGAGGTGCATCTTGTTCTCCTTGTCCGCGTGGTAGTTCACGTGGATGGCCACCGGCGCGAAATCACGCAGCTCGGTGGCGAAGCGAATGTGCCTGAACAGTACCTTGCTGTTCACGAAGCACAGCGGCGACATGACGCGCACATGCGCGCGCGCGCCAGCATGTGCGTCGTGTGTGGGCAGGAACAGCTCCATGTTGTACCCCGCCTGGTCCCACAAGTCCTCAGTCGCCATGCGGTGCTCCATCACAGTCATCAACGACAGCACCGGGTGCGTGGCTTGCACGAACCACAGGCCGCTGTTCAGCGCAGCTGCGCGCAGAGTGTGGCCGCGTCGCAGAGGCGACTGCGCGCCCATGGAGACGTCGTCGAGGGGGTCAAGCCATCCGAAGGCGGTGTCTGCATCCCACCCGTCAGTCATGCTCTCCACATCCGCATCTCGGTACAGGAACGGCAGCGGGTTGCGCACGTACACGACGTCGGTGTCGGTGAGCAGCACGCTGCACCCGACGGCGACGAAGGAGCGCAGCAGGCTGAACTTCTGGGCGCTCACCTTGTGATTCCCCTGCGCACTGTTCGGCTTGAAGTAGTGGGGCACGCCCTGCTGCTTCAGCGCATCCGCCAGCGCCTGGTCGATGGCGACGACCATGAAGTTGCTGATGTTCAGCTTCTTCACGCTCGCCAAGAAGGCGCTCAGCCCAGGGGCGGCGCTGTTGGCCACCGCCACCATGACTTCCCTGTTCACCGCCGTCTTGCGGAGAACGTCGCACAAATCTTCTCGTCCGGCGCAGTTGACGGGCCAGGTGTCACTCTCCTTCGGCGCAACCCACTGCAACGCCCGCGGAGGCCCCAGGCTTGGGTGCCGAGCAAGGGGGGTACAACTGAAGTTGGCGGACGCCTTCAGCGGGTCGGGCCTGACACGCGGCAGCGGCACTACAGGCGGTAGAGGCTCCGAGGAGACGGCCACACTGCGCGCTTCCGGCGGCGGAGGCGAAGAAGCAGTAGTGGTGAGGGGAACAGAGTTGTCCAGCACAACCTCGCGCGCCGTCTGTGCAGCAGTCACCCCCGGGCTGCTGCTGCGCTGCAGCTGTGTAGCCACAAGGTGGCTATTCTGCTCCGACGCACTGCTGCCCGAGCTGTGGTAACAGGGAGGAAGCAGGCGTGAGTCCTGTCAGTCACCTGTACGTGCACACTGTGCGCAGGGCAACCCCTGTCTGAGTGCGTCGTGCCTGACATGCACACGCCCACCAGCTGTCAAGTTGAACGTCAGCAGTGGCGCCACGAACAGAGCGGCCAGCACAAAGCGGCGGAGGAGGGGGCCCACACGGCGCTGGCCTTCCTGCCGCGGCGGACCCGCCGGCGACGAGCGTAGCATGGAGGCGGCTACGCCCGCTATCTCCGCGTCATGGCGCACCCCGGGCAGCGTCAGAGGGTTCCCCGAGCGCTCCAAGACTCACCCGGTGTGACGTCACGCAGCCGCAAAGGCAATCCCCGTTCGCGAGGCGCGTGCGTCGGGCTGGTAGTCATCGCAGACGGCGCTGTGTGGATAGCACTCCGTGCACAGGCCACTCTTTTCTTGTCAGTTGCGCAGTGGGCGCTTGGACTCGCCCTCACAGCTCTGCTAGCGAGCCCCCGTTTGCGAGAGACACAGCAGCAGCGCAGCGGCGTGGTGCGAGAGGTAACGCAGCAGGCGAGGCGAGTGTCGCCCGCGCGCCCTCCCGCTGCGGGGGCGCTGGCTGGTGCCTGCCACCAGACTTAGAGGCACGCGCGATGCCGCCCAAGCCAGTGTCTCTGCGCGACTTCCACGTCCAGACGGGCGGCCTGGTGGACGAGCTGCCTCGCGGCCCGCACGTGCACGGCCCTGGTCGCGAACAGACTTCCCACAGAAGCAGCACTGGTGAGCCACCACAGCCGCAGCAGGCGCACGCATCCAACGGCAGTGGCGACACGCACACGTCGACAGCAGCGCACGGCACGGCTGTCTTCGGTTCGCCTGCCCGGGCGCTGGGAGACGAGGTGGTTGCGCACGGACAGCACAGCTGCGTTTCCCTTCGTCCTGAGCAGCGCAGGGCGCAGAGCGGCAACTCTCCCCTGGTTGGAGAGTCGACTGCGGCGCACGCTGGCGCTGTCGGCGCGCGAGTGGCGGAGTCGGGGTCTGCCGGCGGCGATCTCGTTTTCAGCGTGTCTCAGCACCACCGGGCAGGCCCAGGCGCCGCAGACATAGCAGACGCGCACGGTCTCCACCGGCGCCAGCGCAGCGACGACGCGGCGGTGGTGAACTTCAGTCCAGGGCAGCAGCGCAGCGGCGGCGGACTGGGCAGGAGCGCCAACGGAGGCGGTGGCGCCCAGCACAGCCTCCACGCTGCAGGTACTCTTGTCTCTGGCGTCGGCTCGCTGAGCGTCAGTGCGGGCGCGTCCCCGCCGATGATGGTGTTACGTCGACCCGGCACAGAGGTGACGCAAGCATCGTGGACTCACGAGACACATGGTGGCCCGCACGGAGCGGCAGCCCCTCCGCCGCCACCTCCTGTGCCGCTCGCAGCTCCGCCACCAGGCATTCCGCCGCCGAGTCCGCTGCCTGGCGAGCCGGCACTCCCTCCAACTTGGCCACCTCCGTCTGGGCAGTTGAAGCTGAACCCACAGCAGCTGGCGGATTTGCTGGAGCTGAAAGCGGCCAAGATCCAGGCACAAGCGGTGGCTGCACAGGCAGCAGCGCAGGAGGCGAAGGCAGCGGCCCAGGCGGTGGCCGGGGACGGAGGGCATCTGACTCCTTCGCCACCAGCAGCTCAATGGTCAACGAACACCAGTGTCCCTGCTGGTGCATCGCCATCGTGGACGGCATCACCCAGTGCCCATCCCGCCGTGGCTCTCGCTCCACCGCCGCCGCCGATGCCACCGCCAGCGTCGCTGCAAGCCTCCAAGCCGGCAGCCCCACGCAGTGCACTCGTTGACCCGCTGCCTGCTGCAACTGCGCCTGCTGCGCCGGTGACGGTGCCCATCGCAGTGTCGGGGCACCCAGCTGGAGGAGGTGTGGGCGCATCGACGCCTTCGAGCACCGGCCAGGCTGTGACCACCACAGCACCAAGTGGCGGCTACGCGTCCGTCACTGCAGGCGCGCATCCTGGTTCCTCGTCTGCGTCAAGTGATCGCCACCATGGGCGCTTCACCGCACTGCTGGGCCCCGGAGGAGGAGCGCAGGCCCACCATCATCACTCTGCACCCCCTGTTGTCAAGTCCTCCATCGCTGGAGCGCAGCAGACGGCAGCATCGGCGGCCATTGCTCTGGGATTGCATGCCAGTAGCGCAGCGACACAAGCAGCGCCACATGGCGGTGGACAGGCTGTTGCAGCAAGCAGCAGTGTGTTCCACACAGTCTGTGTGCGCGCGCCCGTGGTGGAGGCCATCACATCAGGCTGTGGTGCAGCGACTGCTGTACTGGGCAACAGCGTGCCTACGCAGGCGCCGCGCCCGTCAGGGACGCCGCCGAACGGTCCACCACTTCCACCTGGGCCACCGCCCCCTGGTCAGCCGCGCGTGCCTGTAGCTGTGCCGCCAGCGGAAACAATGCAGCAACGCGTAGATGCGAGTGCGGCCAACAACTCTGCGCCGGCGGCCCTGCTGCCACGGAGCGTCACTGCCATCGGAGGAGTCACGACGCCCGCGCTGGTGCCTACCCTCGGGCGCGGACACACCAGTGGGCATGCCGGCACGCGCGTCCGCAGCGTAAGCGCTACTGCGTCAGACGACGGACACGCCGCTAGAGCGCTGGCGGCCCAGTACAGACCGCAGGCTCCTCCGCCAGCATCGACTGCCAGCGTAGGTGGCGCTGATGCACACGGTCCGGACAGCTCAGCTGCTGTGCAGGCTGACCCTGATGGGTGGCGCACAGTGGAGGCCAAGGGAGTGGCCGCAAAGCGCCGCGTGAGCGTGGGACGGGCAGAGAGCTACCAATGGGTCGAGCCTGCAGTGCCGTGGCTGGGCACTGCGGTGGCGCCCGCGTGGCAGCAGCAGCAGCAGCAGTCCGCAGCGAGTGCGCCAGCAAACGGACAGCATGAGAGCGGCGGGGGGAAGCAGTGAGGGACACGAGATGACGACGATCGCACACTGAATTGAACTGACAGTTGTCACGCATTGTGTCTCACGGGTCGACCCTTCAGTCCAAGCTGCCTGTGAATCCCGACAGGCGCGCTAGCTTCTCCAGCGACTGGTCGCCTTCCAACTGAGACGTGAGGAGAGAGTTGGCTTTGAGTGTCTGCCAAAAGACTTGTGACTCACACATCCCAACAGCGCGCGCACCTTTGTTCCGTCAGGGAACACCCACGTGGGGAAACCCTCTAGATGCTGCGCCGCGCATGCGTCCGCCATGGTAACACCCTTCCGGTAGCCGGTGGGGAAGCACTCTTCATACGGCAGCACACGTGCGGCTTGGGCCCCAAACAGCTCCTTCTGCTCCGCGCAGTGACTGCACCAGAAGGCGCCGTACATGCGTGCGCCCACACGGGACAGGTGCTGCGCTAATGCGACGGCGCCAGATGTGCTTGGTTGAGTCACCTGCAGCGAGATGGAGCTGCCTTTATGAGACCCAGACACGACGGTGCTCCTCATCACCCCACCTCCGATGGGAGAGCGCGAGACGCACCTCTGGTTCTGCGAATGGCAAGTCCATCGCATCCCTGGCGGCCTGGCGCGCAGCAGCCTGCGACTGCACACAAGACACAAGCAGGGGAGGGGAGAATGGGATGAGCATCGCGCCCACTCGCTTTCCATGTCGGGCCAGACACACGTGTGCATGGCCACGTTGAAGGCACAGCCAGTTGCGCACCTGCGGTACGGCCAGCGTGACGACCACAGCGGCGGCGAGTGCGATGCTGGGCGTGCCCAGACGCTCTCTGTCCTCAGCCGTGACGCCGCGCAGTGCGCATGCGAGCGTGCCAGCAGACAGCGCGGCAGAGGTGAGGCAATACGGACATGTTGTTCCCTGCAGCTGCGTCGCGAGCAGGAGCAGCAAATAGGCCGAGACACCAGCGAGTGTGGTGGCTCCCGCCAGCAGTGGCAGTCTTGCGGGGTTCAACGACTCCGGCGTGCCCTGACTGCGCTGTGTGGCGCCGTACACTGCTGCTGCAGCGACTGCGGCGTAGGTGGCTGCGCCGAGGGCGGAGAGGGGGACACCTTGCCAGGAGGCCCACACAGAGGACAGCACGCCGCCGCAGCCGCCACCGCTCTCACTGCACAGCGCAGGCACGCTGCCGGTCAGCTTGACGGCAGTCAGGTAACAGCTCTCCAGCGCGCCGGCAGAAGCCAGACACGCTGCGACGGTGTACGCCGCGCCGCCTCCGTCTCCACCAGGAGCGCCCCCGCTGCCCTGGTCTGGCCTCGTCTGCAGATGATGATGAAGGCAGAAGGTGTCAGCGTGTGTGGCTCACTGTATTGCTGTTGGAAGACAGCTCTGTGTCTCAGGCAGTGAGTCAAGTCTCACCTGCACTCTCCACGGGTCCTCCTCGCCGTCTGCGCCCACGCTGCCTTCAGTTGCGGACTGCTGCTGCTGCTGCCGCGCAGCACACGGCGGGTGTGGAGCACGCGCGCGTGCTGAGCCACGGCGCCGGGCAGAGTCACCTTGGGCAGCGTGCGCCGAGGCCCCAGGAAGAGCTGCAGCGCACACGGCGTGCATCGGCTGGCGCGCTGTCACTCGTTTGATGAGTTGTTGGGTGCTATGGCAATGGGCGTAGCGGCGGCGCCCAGACTGCTTGAGGCGAGGGGTAACTTTAACCCAGGCAGATGTCGCACTGCTGTCCTCCGCCATGCATGTGTCTGTGCTCGCCCTTCTGCTGGCCTCTGCGCTCACAGCTCGTGCGCAGCCTGGCGGTGGTGGTCCTGGTGGCGGTGGCCCTGGCGGCGGCGGTGGAGGAGCAAGCACTCCGGGCAGCGTCAGCAGCACCGCGTGTGGTTCTGTCACGACCTGTCCTGGCAACACCAGCAGTTACGTTTCCCGCGCCCTGACGTACGCGCCTAGTACAGGCCTGTTCACGGGCTCGTTAACAACGAATGGCTGTCCAAGCACGGTGACCACCTTTGCGCAAGCCGGGGCAACTTGTGTTCAGCAGACTTTCCCGGGGACCACGTACACGCTGCCGTCCGCTGCGCCGCTGACGGGCATCGTTGGCTATTCGCTCAGCGGCATGGTGCGGTGCACACTTTCCACTGTGCGGAAGCGCCGTTCAAGTGACTGACTCCAGCTCCGCACACGCAGAACATTTACAATGCGCTGGAGAACGGCTTTAGCAGTGGCAACGGACCCACCGTGTGCAGCACGTCGGGGTACTTCTGCTCCGCTGGTGGCGACCTGGGCACCTGCATCGGCGAGCTCTACTACACGTGTGGAGCCTCCGCCGCCTCCTCTGTCGCTGCTGCAGTGGCGGGGACCACGTTCGGGGACAAGTGCCAGGGACACGCGTCGCCGTACCATTTCCACGTGGATCTCGCGTGCGAGTACGCACCCAATGCCGCGGCCTCCTCTGCGTCAGTGACCACCCACTCACCGCTGGTGGGCCTTGCGCTGGACGGACGCGGCATTTACGGCGCTTGGGAGTCGGCGGGCGCGCTTCCGTCATTGGACGCCTGCAACGGCCACGTGGGCCCCACGCCAGGCACAGCGAGCGCCACATCAAGCGGCGTGCTCAGCTCAACGGTGAGTGGCATCACCGGGCTTGCCGCATCCACGTCGGTGTACCACTATCACCTGTCCTCCACGTTCCCCTTCACTCTGGGCTGCTACGCCAACACGTTCACGTCGAATGCTGCTTGCCGTGCTTTGTATCCGACGACGTGCAACACGTACGTCGCTGTGCACTATGCCAACGGCAGCGCCTACTTCTACGATGACTGGTGCCCGTGTGGAAATCCTGGAGCAGCGGCCGGCACAGTGGCAGCAGCGGTGGCCATCAACACGCTGCCGTCAACCAGCGGCGCCACGTGTGCCACCTTCGGGAGCGGCTCCAAGACCAGCTCCGGCTACTCCACGTGCTCGCTCACGCAGCTCGGCGTGACGAGCGGTGGCAGCGGTAGCGTCATGACTCCCATTCTGGCTGCTGTTCCATCTTCGCCACCTCCATCGATGACGTCTGGCGCAATCATTGTGCGGGCCACGGTGATGGCTGCAGTGTTAGCAAGCGCACTGGCAGCGCTCGCACTCGACTTGTAGACTGGACGTCTATCGATTCTTTTATGCTAGCTATAAATAGATCTAGATCTAAGCTCGATCCCCGCCCTCAGCCATAGGCGGCCTATGGGACGATTCATTATCATTTCGCTCAGAGCGCCAGGGCAACACTTTCATTTGCACGGCTGTGGCGGCACGGGCGCGTAGCAGCGCGAGTCGACGGCATCTGCCACCCAGGTCAGCGATTCGGTTGGAGTAGCGCCACCGCAGTCGGGGGGCGCCACCCACGGCGTCGTGATCGTGTACAATGTGCGGCCCGCCATGTCGAAGAAGGTGGTTGTCATGTTGCTCCAGGTCAGCTGCACGAGGGTGTACCCCGCAAATCCGTATCCAAAGAGCAGGCTTCCATCCTTGGGGTCGGCGATGTCGTTGCGCGTCTGCGAGCCTGCACCCGAGAGGACATAGAGTGGCGCCACAGGGTCGTTGTTGGGGAGGCGATGGAGAGCCAGGTCATGGTCATGGCCGTTGAAGTATGCGTGCGCGCCCTGAGCACGCAGCACTGCATTGAGGCGCGACAGCTCGGGTTGGCTGCCGTGATCGCACGCGTAGTTGTAGATGCCGTGGTGTCCCGCCACCATCTTCCAACGTGCGCTGCTCGTTGACAGTAAGCGCTGCAGGCGCGCCGCCTGGGCATCCTCCCAAGAGGCGAACCACTGCGCCATGCCGGCCGCATCCGACGCCTGCTTGGAGCTGATCCAGCCGTTTGCCTGCAGCTGCTTCACCTTCCGGGAGCACAAGACGTCTGTGTCGATGTACACCATGTCAAGCAGTCCGTGGCCATGGTGTGTCACGCCGGGGCCGTCCACATCGTAGGACATGCCGCCCTTCCAGTTGGGGAAACCCAGGGCTTTACCATCGTACTGCGCCGAGATGTTCTTCTTCCAATCGTGATTACCCATGACTGCATACCACGGGATGGAGGTGAGCGCCGGGTGCGTGTAGATGTTCGTCACAGTCTGTGCCCATAGTGGGTCGGAGGCGCTGGAGATGCCGTTCTCATAGACATTATCGCCAACTGCCAGCACGAAGGAGGCAGAGTGGTAGGCAGCAGTAGAGCCCATGGCATTGGCGACGTCCTTCTGATTGTATTTGCCTTGACGACCATAGTCGCCAATCACGACGAAGGAGAGAACGTCTTGAGCAGCCGGTGCGCTGACCTCGGAAGAAGGCGAGCTTCCGTGGTGTCTGGACGTCGCATTCGTGGACACCGTGTACTGTTGACGAGTCGCAGGAGTGTTGTAGGGTCAGTCACGGCGCCCGGCAAGTCGCGGGGCGTCGCTAGGGACAGGATGTTCCACAGAATATGCCGTGGCTCCAGTGCGCAGCCAGAGGCGCCACCCACTCGCCGCGGGTGCAGCCTTCAGTCGTATGTCAGCATCAGGTGTGAGTGACGCACCACAAGTCCAGCGGTGGCGGGGATGAGCGCGAGGCAAAAGCCGACTGCACGCAGGAGGCCAGAGCGCTTCACGCTGCTCCCAGCCGGCGTGGCTTTCACGTCTTCCGCAGTACCTACCTCCACACTTGCGTCGCCGTGCATCAGTGGCTGCGCGACGTCTTCCTTGGCAGTGGCACGGACAGCAGCAGGCTGCTCCATATTGAAAGCAGAGAGCGCTGGGTCAACTCACACGGGACGCAAGACTCTCACGCTGTATTGCGCGAATGCTGCGAAGTTCTCCTCGCGAGGGAGACGACAATGCGCACGTCTGTCGACGTACGTCAGCTGTGCCCGTCGCTGGCTTTGGGGGCTCCTGTCCTTGCGCGGGTAGATTACCACGCCTGCAGCAAAGGTCGCTCCTTCGCCAGGATGCCCGTGCTTGCGCAGGGCATGCAGTGCCTGCCCGCCCACCCGGCAGCGGGAGGCCGGCACCAGGGTGCCACTGTGCCCAAAGCCTGTGTTCCTTGCGTCGCGCGCCCGCAGACGCTGGGTTTCTTCTCGCGCCCGGCGCTACTCGGTCGCCCCAAACCGGGCCTGCAGCTGCGTGTGGCCGCCTCCCGTCGCCGGACGCTCGCCTGCGTGGCTGTGGCAGCCCCTGCCGCCCCTGCAGTCGCGGCCACTGGCGCCGCGTATAGCACTCTGTCCCTTGGTTTCCCCAAGGAGACGTACCACGAGGAGAAGCGCGCGGCCGCCACTCCCGAGACGGTGGCTCGCCTCGTCAAGGCTGGCTTTGGCGCAGTGCTGGTGGAGACTGGACTCGGCGTCGGCAGCGGCTTCGCGGACAGCGCGTATAGTGCCGCAGGTGCGCATTTGAGCGCAGCGTGTGCGCTCCCAGCGGGGCTGCGCTGTGCCACACGCCCCGTGGGTCTCACTTCTGGAAGATATAGGGCGCAAGTCGGTTGGGCGCACCGTCCCACCAACCACAACTGACTCCACCTGCACTCCGTCTGCACCACTGCCACTTTAGGTGCTCGTGTCGTGTCTCGTGCCGAGGCGCTTGCCGCGAACGTGGTGGCCAAGATTAGGCCTTTCACAGCTGAAGAGGTGGCCCAGCTGAAGGAGGGCTGTGTCACCATCTCGCTGCTGCAGCCCGCGGTGAACAAGGACCTCGTGGCGAAGCTCGCAGCTGCGCGCGTCACGGCGCTGGGTCTGGACTGCATCCCACGCACGCTGTCGCGTGCGCAGGCCTTCGACGTGCTGTCTTCCCAGGCCAACATTGCAGGCTTCCGCGCGGTGATGGAGGCCGCACACGCGCTGCCCCGCTTCCTGGCGGGTCAGTTCACGATGGCCGGCAATGTGCAGCCTGCGAAGGTGCTCATCATCGGCGCGGGTGTCGCTGGCCTGGCCGCCATCCAGACGGCAAAGGCCATGGGCGCAGTCGTGCGCGCGTTCGATGTTCGTGCCGCTGCCCGCGAGCAGGTGGAGGCTGCTGGCGCCGAGTTTCTGACTGTGGACATCAAGGAGGACGGCTCCGGCGCCGGTGGCTACGCCAAGGAGATGTCCCCCGAGTTCATTGTGGCTGAGATGGCTCTGTTCGCTGCCCAGGCGAAGGAGGTGGATGTCATCATCACCACGGCGCTCATCCCGGGCAAGCCTGCGCCGAAGCTGATCAGCGCCGAGATGGTGAGCTCCATGCGTAACGGCAGCGTGACTGTGGACCTGGCGGCGGAGGCTGGTGGGAACATCGAGACGACTGTCCCTGGAAGTGCGGTGCGCACGCCCAACGGCGTGCTGTGCGTGGGCTACACGGACCTGCCGTCCCGGTGCGCGGGCCAGTCGAGCACCATGTTCGCCAACAACGTGACAAACTTCATCTTGTCCATGGGCGACTCGAAGGCACAGCACTTCAAAGTTGACCCGGAAGTGGATGAGGCCATCCGCGGGGCGCTGGTCACCACCGCAGGCGCTCAGGTCTGGCCACTCCCGCCGCTGCCCAAGGCGGCAGAGGCGGAGAAGCCAAAGCCCGCGGCGGCGGTGGCGCAGGCCGCCCCAGCTGCGGAGCCGGCAGCCCCGGCGCAGCTGTCCGCGACTCCGGACGCGAATGCAGTTGCGTTCCGGGCGACTCTGCGTGACGCGGTGCTCATCAGCGCTGTGCTAGCGGCGCTTCTTGCGCTCGGCCTGGGCAACCCGGGCACCAGCAGTCTGGCGCTGGGCACCACCTTCGTGCTGGCCTGCCTTGTCGGCTTCCAGGTGGTCGCTGGCGTCGCGCCCGCGCTGCATAGCCCCCTGATGAGCGTGACCAACGCGGTGTCTGGCATGACTGCCCTGGGCGGCCTCACGCTTATGGATGGCGCCCTCTTGCCGGCCACACCCATGGGCTACCTCGCCGCCGCCGCGGTGCTGCTCAGCACCGTCAACGTCGCCGGCGGCTTTCTCATGACTGGACGGATGCTCGACATGTTCCGCCGCCCAGGAGACCCCAAGCCGTGGATGGAGCTGTACGCACTGCCTCTGGTTGTTGCAACCGGAGCATACGCCGCAGCGTGCTACACCGGCATCGCGGGCGCGGCACTGCACACCACCGCAGGGCTCGCATCCGCGCTTTGCTGCATCGGTGCCATCGGCGGGCTGAGCAGCCAGCGCACTGCGCGCGCGGGTAACGCTCTTGGCGTCATCGGCGTGGTGCTCGGCATCGCCGCTACGCTGGGAAGCCTGGTGACCAGCGGCCTCGTCTCCGCTGGCCTGGCTACGCAGATGAGCGGCGTGCTGGCTGCCGGCGGCGCTGTCGGCCTCGGCGTTGCTCAGCGCACGGCCATAACTGACCTGCCGCAGCTGGTGGCCGCGTTCCACAGCCTCGTCGGTCTCGCCGCCGCCGCCACTGGCATCGTCAGCTTTGCGCACCACCCGGGCCAGGCTGCGCTGGCCGTCTGGTCTGGTGTCCTCATCGGAGGCGTCACGTTCACTGGCTCCGTGGTTGCATACCTCAAGCTCAACGGCCAGCTATCCAGCAAGTCCATCTCGCTGCCCGCCAAGGACTTCATCAATGCTGCTGTCTTCCTTGCCTGCTGCGCCTGCCTGCCGCCCGTGCTGAGCGGCAACCTCAGCGCAGGTCTCACAGCGCTGGGCATCACCACCGCGCTCAGCATGTTCCTCGGCGCGCACATGACCACCGCTATCGGCGGTGGCGACGTGCCGGTCGTCATCACGGCGCTGAACAGCTACTCCGGCTGGGCGCTCGCGGCGGAGGGCTTCGTCCTGCACAGCACGCTGCTTACCATCGTTGGCTCCATCATCGGCGCGTCCGGAGCGCTGCTGAGCCTCATCATGTGCTCCGCCATGAACAGATCCCTTGTCAACGTGCTGCTCGGCATCAAGGGCACACTGGGCGCCAAGGCTGCGAGCACCCCGACCATGGTGTGCGACATGGAGAAGGGCGAGTGCGTCGTGTGCGACGTGCCCATGGCCGCCGCCGACCTGGTGGCCGCCAAGAAGGTCCTCCTTGTGCCGGGCTACGGCCTCGCTGTGTCCAAGGGCCAGCACAGCGCCGCGCAGCTGCTGAACCTGCTGCGCGCCAACGGCAAGGAGGTGACTGTGGCCATCCACCCGGTGGCGGGCCGCATGCCTGGCCAGCTGAACGTGCTCCTCGCGGAGGCTGGCGTCAGCTACGACATCGTGAAAGAGATGGAGGAGGTGAACCCTCACATCGCGGAGTACGACTGCACCCTTGTGGTTGGCGCCAACGACACGGTGAACCCCGCGGCGGTGGAGGACCCGTCGTCTGAGCTGGCGGGCATGCCTGTGGTTGAGGTCTGGAAGTCACGCAAGGTGATTGTGCTCAAGCGCTCCCTGGGCACCGGTTACGCAGGCACCGACAACAGCCTCTTCTTCAGGGCAAACACGAACATGCTCCTCGGCGACGCAAGTGCGTGCCCCCACCCCCTGCCTTTGACATCGAGACAGTCACGCACTCACTTCCCCTGCGTGCAATGCTCTCCCCCTTCTCATGACAGAGTGCGTCCTGGACGAGGTCACTGCGGAGACGCTCAAGCTGCTGGGCCCGCAGTGCATCAAGCCTTGAAACAGTTAGTAAGGCGTTCGCATGCGCTCATGACAATTCCATTCCATTCATCACCCCGCCCTCAACCATAGGCAGCCTATGGGTACCATTCATCATCAATACATTGCCCCACACACTGCCCACGTCACGCGCCGGTGACCAAGTCGACGCCCTTCAAGAGACCTTATTTGACATGACTTGCAGGCAGCTCACTGCGCACGCGCTGCAGCGCTGCAGGTGCGTAACGCCAGGCACTCTCACCTCCACAGAGTCCCCAACTTTGCTGACCTCCACCGCCACCGCTTTACACGCGCAGGTCTTTTGCGACGTCGTCACCTGCAACTCGCGATGCAGGTCCACTGACGGTGCGTTCACACGCGCGCGTGCCTGCTCAACGCAGTGCGTGACCACTCACACGCCACTCCTGTGTTGTTGTTCCAGTGGCCCACGCAGCTGGAGGAGGTCTCTCGTGAGTGGCTCTCCGCGCAGCTGCAGCGCGCTGGCGTGACACAAGCAGGAGTGAGGTGTGCAAGGGTTTGTGAATCACGCGGAGGAGGCCACCTGCAAGGCGCTGGTCCCACACCACCTGTCCGTGTGCGCACTCACCGCCTGCCGCCTGTTCGCGTGCGACCCGCGGGACAGGTCGGTGACGCCGTCTCTACTGCCCTCGGGCCCGCTCTCTTGTGTGCACCGCCTGTTCGCGGACGCGGAGGACGGCTCTCAGCTGTCTCTCATCTTGAAGACCGCGCCCAGAAGCACGGACGAGCCGGCACGGAAACTAGCGACTGCGAACAAGCTCTTCGAGCGTGAACTAGGCTTCTACAAGTGCGTCTCGTGCGGTGGACAGCGCGTGTCGAGTCTTGTCGCTCACGCTTCCCGGACCTCCAGAGCCATGAAGACGGAACGCACGCCGCTGGCTCTGCCGCGCGTCTATTTCTCCGCCCAGGATAGTCGCTCTGGATGCGCCACATTGCTGCTGTCCGATTGCGAAGCTGATGGCCCCGGCTCCCGCTTCCGGCGCTCTGATGCAGATGGCCCGCTGCAGCCGCACACAGCCATCGCCGTAAGTCGCATGCTGGCTGCACATCACGCGCACTTCTGGGGAAGCACACTCATTCCGCTCTGGCGATGGCTGCCTGACATGAATGGTGTGCACAGTGCAGCTGACTGCCTGACAGTGCCCGAACTCACGCGCGTGGTGTCACGACGCGCAGCCACATTCATCCGTGAATTCGAGCCCGCTCTGTGCGGCGCGTCGCTGTCGACAGCCATGGAGCGCTTCAGCGATGTTGTGCCCTCCAGCCTGCACTCGGAGCTGAGCACGCTGCCTGCAGCTGCGGCGGGACACATTCTTCACCGTCTAGCGAGTGCACCCAAGACACTGCTACATGGCAGCATGCGTGCTCACAAGGCGTTTGTGACGCAGGCGCTGCTAGATGCAGGCGATGACGAAGATGTACCCCTAGATAGCGCAGCGAGAACGGTGAAGGTTGTGGATTGGGGAGACGCAGCTGCGGGGCGGGGCCCATACGATATTGCATGCCTGCTGTCGACGAGCATGGAGCCGGAGCAGCGGTGCGTGTGAGCGCTGGAGTATGTTTGTGCTGCGCTGGCTGACACGCGTGGTGTTTCACGTAGGGCGGAGGTGGAGCACTCGCTCATGGGCGAGTACCACGACGCACTGAGCGAGGGTGGTGTCACAGCCTACTCCATGTATGACGCGTGGGAGGACTACCGGTGCGCCACAGTCGTCTAGTGCTAGCCTTGCAGCAACCATGAGTCCCCTCAACACAATCAATATTGGTGCTTGCAGGCACGGAGTCACCTACGCATTGGTGGGCGCCATCGCAGGAGCCGGAACACCTGGGCTTGAGCACGACCAGGCAGCCTGGTGGGTGAACACTGCTGAGTTGTGCGTCTTCACGTGATCTGACCGCGCATTCTGCCTGTGCAGGGACGCGGCCAAGGTCCGGTTGCATCGCGCTGCGGAGGCTGCCTCTGATTTGGGCTGCGGAGCGCTGTGCCGCGCGCAATGACATTGAAATAGACACATGCCAGGCGTCCACGTCATGCGCAGATAGTCACTCGGGACCCATTCGCCAGTCCCTCCTCCCGGAGCAGCAGTGGATGCCCGCGGAGCTGTTCCCTCTGGCCGCGGCTCTGTCTGGTGGTCGCCTGGTGCCTGAGATCATAATCGCCGTAGTCATCAACGTCGGTGCGCCAGCGCTACCAGCAGACGGCGCATCTGCACTGCGTAGCACAAGCACGACATGCGTACGCTCACCTCTCCGCTGCACCTTTCCTCCGGCAGGCGGTACTCTTGCTTGTGTGGCTGGACTTCGCTGGGCGCTGCGCGACGTTGACAACGTGCCGCCGAGCATCACTGCGTGGCCGTGGGAACCCGAGGCGTGGGGCTTCCAGAAGCGCGACCCAGCAACGGAGGGAGAACAGGCCCCCGGGGAAGGTGGAGCAGGCGAGGAGGAGCACGCCCGCGCACAGGGTGCAGACGGGCCGCCGAGGCTGACTGCTGGCGGGGAGAGCGACGCCGCTCCCGCGTCTAGCGACTTGTGTGCACCACCCCCGCCGACGCCTCACCCGGGAGAACCGCAGAAGGAGGAGTGAGAGAAGAGACAATAATGGCGAGCGTCACCACATCCTCTGCAGCTCTGCAGCGCACTCCTCTCGGTAAGGCGAGGTCACACTGGCTATCCACCTGGTTGCCTGGACCGCGACACGCGTTGCGACACGCGGTCAGCAGCGCGTGTCGCCGACTTCCTTTGCTTGGGCAGTGGAAGGCCAACACCCACACCAAAAAATTGCGGTGCAGTGCCGCCTCGGTGCCTCTCTCTGGCAGCGGCAGCGAGCCATGGTCATCGCCAACACGTGGCCGTGAAGACGAGTCACGCCAGAGCGCGCTCCCGGCACACGTCCTGCAGGTGCTGGACCTGAAACCAGAACTGTCCCCTGTGGACGCTGTTCTAGCGCTGGGACTCGGCGCTGCAGCAGCTGCAGCCGCGTGGCTGATCCGCCGCACACTGGCAGTGTCTGCCACATCGAGCGAACCAGTCGCTAAGGCCCTTGCTCTTGTCTGTGGCTTTGCGGTGGCGCTCATCTACCGCTCGCTGGCGCTTGAGCGACAGCACGCTCGGGCAGCCCTCTCGCCGATGCAGGCTGCAGACGCGGACTCCCGATTTGTGGACATTGGCGGCGTGCAGGTGCATCACAAGCTTGTCTCGGATGCAACAGGTGTTCCTGTCGCGTGGGCGTGTGTCCATGGCTTCGGCAGCAATGAGGGCACTTGGGGGCTGCACGGCATCCTGGACAGCCTCATCCGACAGCGACGCCTGGGCAGCATCGCTGTTGCGCACGACATGCCTGGCTTTGGATTGTCACAGAGATGCACCGCCGTACGGGATTACTCGCTCGGTACGGCGGCACGCATGACAGCGCAGCTGATGGCCACCCTAGTGGCAAAGGAGCAGGCTTCGCGGCTCGTGCTGATGGGCCACTCGCTGGGAGGACTGGTGGCAGTGCGCGCTGCCGCGCAATGTACGCACCCCAAGGTTGTTGGCCTCGTGCTCGTCGCACCCGCTGTGATCGCCCAAGGAACTACGCCGCCACGTCCCCGGCCACGCGCGCTTGCTGTGGTGGCGGCGCTCTGCTCCGCCGCCATTCTGCTGCCTCTTGCTCTCTTTGCTCCTCTCCTGCAGTTTGCAGCCCTTCGGCCTCTCCGTGGCGCAGTGCGCAACGTCGACTTCTGGCGCTCCGGACTCCGCGGCGCATTCGTGGCAAAAGACCTGGTCAGCGCGCGCCTGGTGGATGTCTACCGCCGACCCGCGTGTGTGACCCATTGGGACCTCGGCCTCCTCAAATTTGTCGCGTCCCGCCTTGTTCCAGACGGCATCGCACAAGTGCTTGCGAATGTCGTGCGCGTATTTCGAGGTGAAGTCAGCCCAGACCAGCTGCCGGGGTCAGTCGCCCTTGCGGAGCTGGTGCGGGCGGGCGTGCATGTTCTCATCGTGCACGGCGATGGCGATGCGCTCGTGCCCGTCAGCAACAGCGTTCGCCTCGCGCGTCAAATTCCCGGGGTCAGGCTGGCGGTGCTGCCACAATGCGGGCACAGCCCGCAGGAGGAGCAGCCCGACGCACTGCTTGACGCGGTGGAAAAGTGGAGCCGGGACATCGCAGTCCACGCGGTTGCAGACTCAGACGGAGAATGAATATGTACCAATTGCCACATCGTTATGTACTCAATCAAGCGCAATGTCATGCAACTTGTGTGAGACGCCAGACAGCGGGTCCTCATCTGTGGCCGTCCAACTCGTCTCCAATAGACTCCCGTGCGTGGGAGTGGGGCCTTGTCCGCTGCTGGCACTCTCCGGCGTAGGCTGCAGCAGCCACGAGGCGCCCTCTAAGCTCTCTGTGGGAGTGCGCGCAACGCTCATGGGAGACGAGGGGGTGCCCGCCCGCACGGCGCTCGGTCTTGCTCTGTCTGCAAGGTTCACCACGCCACTAAGCACGCCCAGTGGGTCCACCTCACGCGCCGATGTCGAGGTAGCTGGCGTCCCGTCACTCTGGGACGCACTGCCCGGGCGCGCGTCTGTATGAATTGGCGACGGCACAGCAAGCGAAGGCGATTGGAGCTGCTGCCCTCCTGCACCTGCGCTCCCTACGCCGTCCAGTAACTGCGCCTCCCACACGCGTCCGTTCTCCTCCCACTCGGTACAGAGGCGGGCGACGTCTTTGGAGCGCACGTACTCGCAGGCGGCCATGAAGGTGGTGAGCGCAAAGCCCAGCTCTCCTTTGTGGCTGGTCGCCTCTGTCATGCACAGGAACGTGTCGCAGTAGACAGCCTCTGCAACGAGGCAGCGCACCCGGCTGCGTGCAAGCAGAACAACCATGATGGACAGCATGTCGTCCGCTGCCAGCGGCAGGCCACCCAAAGAATGATGAGATTCGCTGCTTGATGAAGCAGCGGCTGCCGCGCTCTCCTCAGCCTCTGCCTGATTCACTGCCGACACGGCATCTGCGAGGCGGCGGAGCGTGTCCCGGATGCAGGCCACTTTGATGGACGGACAAGTGGCCCCCGGAAGTGCCCGCAAGCGCCTCGTCGCCTCCGCGTCGGTGGCAATGTGTGCCCACTGGCGAGGGACACCGAGCAGCTGCGGAGGCACGCGAGCAAGACGGGCGAGCACGTCGTTCATGGCGTCGTCTGCGCGCTCGCACAGCCGAGTAACAGCGGGCATGAGCGTGTCGTGCACGCCAGACAGCACCAGTCCCTCGACACAGAGCTGCAGCGATTCTCGATGGGGTCCGTGCCAGGCTGCTGATGCGAACGGGCCGCCCAGGGCCATCATCTCAGCGACGAGCACACCGCACATGGCGGCCAGCTGAATGCGCCAGGCCTCGAGGCGCTGCGGCACGCTGACTCCAGCGCCACCCGCGAGAAGCGCGGCGCTGCCTTGTGCTCTGAAGCGGCCTAGGAGCTGGTGCAGGAGCGCGAGCACGCCGTGACAGCGCCCTCCCATTGCGGCAAACAGAGACAGCACTCCGTGCGGGAAATGTGGCTCTTGTGCAGCCACAGCGTCCCACAGTCGCGTGCCAAGCACGAGTGCGAGTGGGGGCTGAGGAGACCACACCTCGGGGCTCTGCCATTGCTGCGCCCACGCCCAGGCATCGCCAGAAGACAACGGCGAGTCGCCAGCCCCGCCGCCGAACGGGCCCAAGCCTGCAGGTGGGATGAATCCCGACGCTCCAGATCCGCTGCTACTGCTGCTTCGTGGTGCTCCGCGACCATCAGGCGGGCCCAACAGCGCCGCCATCCATGACAGTACGTTGTTTCCAGCAAGCTCGAAGCCATTGGCGCCACCGCCGTTTGCAAAGACGGAGGCCAGATGCACGGCACCACCGCCCCCGCGCTCATTGTCAATGCTGTGCACGGCATGCGACTGCCAGCTCAACGCAGCTGACTGCGCAGCTGCTGCGGCCGCACTGCTTCTGGGCGGAAGAAGTGACACCGGCCCGTGTGCGCTGCTCGCCACCACCGGTGCGCTCTGATGGCTGCTGCTACCAGAGCTGCTCCGCGCACTGCTGCCCACGGGCGGCTGCTGCGCCCCGGCACTTCCAGTCCCACCTCTGGGCGCCTCTGTGAGTCGCGTCTCAGAGCCGCGGCCGTGGTCGCCCACTGCAGTGCCGCCGCGTTGAGGCACGCCGACGTACACGCCGCCGCTGCCTTGCTCCGCCTGCTCGTGGTCGCCCAAGTGAAGGAGGGAGTCGATGGCGCGGCCCACTTGGTTGTTGTGCTGCTCCAGCACGGCGCAGATGACTTCTCGCTCCACCCTCGGAAACATGGCCATGAGCTCCTCGACCACGTCCTGGGCGTGGGGCGCACCCCACGCGTCGTGTCCATTGGCATTGACAACCTCCTCCTCCTCCTCCTCCTGGTTGCTGCCACCAGCGGGCGGACCAGCCGGCTCTGCGTGCGTCTGCGCCTGCGCCTGCATCATGGCTCGCTACGCAAGAGAGAGAGCGGTGTCGCGCCCGTGTGCAAGACAGAAGGCTCTTCTTTTAACCAACAGTGCCCACTGCAGAAGTCCCACACACGCAAGCTGCGCGGGAGACACGCATCGCCGGGTCGTGTGCGACGCGACACTCGGACAACCGAACGTAAACGCAACAGTGGCAGCGCGGTGACGTGGATCCAAATCGGAGTGCCTGCGCGAGCGCACTTGCCTGCGCCTCTGTTTTGCGCTGCCCGAGCTGAGCCGACACACTAGACGAGCGGTGTCGCGTGAGCATCGCAATCGCGTGCGAGAGAAGAGATGGACTCGCAACAGGCGACACAGACCCAGAGCGTGGCTGACCGCCGCCAGCTGCGCGCTGACTACCGCTCGCTCATCCACCACGCACAAGGTGCGCTGCACAGCAGCATGACAGCTCTGTCGCGGTGGTGGTGCCGTCCCTGATGCGGGCTCACTGCTCTCGTGTGCCCTCTGGTGCAGAGAAACGCGAGGAGTTCGTGCGACCCAACGGCCGTCTCCTGGAGGCGCTCACAGCTGCAGACGCGCTGCACGCGAACGGTGCGTGTCTCGCTGCTCGCCCGGTGCAGACCTCTGAACACCTCTGTGTCTGCCTGTGTGTTCCCGCCTCGGTGGTGGTGCCTCTCAGTGGAGAAGCCTCGCGAGCAGGCGATCGACTCGTCGCTGATGGTCGTGTACAGCGACCTCGGCTTGCAGCTGGCCAAGTCCCTGGCGCCGGGCAGGCAGAAGGCCACGCCGGGCGAGCTGGTGTCCCACCTTCGTGGACGCTTCGCTCCCTCCTTTGCCGCCGCAGACGCAGACGCGCAGGCGCCGCTGCCCGCGACTGCGTTCGACTGGCAGGCGCTGGGCGTGGCTGTGAGCAAGTACTTCAGAACAGCGCACTCGTCGGCGCCGCACATGTGCGTCGCACCCCAGCCCAGCCCAGAACCAGCTGTCGACCTCCTCCTATCCTTCTGCGCTCTCACTCACGCACGTCTGCTCGCATCGCGTGCCGCTCCTCACCACGCGCAGGCTGGGTCCCATCAGCGTGGAGCCCAAGGCGCGGAAGGCCACTCAGCGCGCGGCAAAGACGAAGGACCCCGTTGCGCCGGTCGTGCGCCCCGAGGAGGTTGAGGACGCGGGCGCGCAGACGCACAGCATGGTCGCCGAGACTGAACGCAACATCAAGGTCATGCGCAGGGCGCTCACGAAGCTGGGCGTGGTGGATGCGATGGAGCTGGTGTACAACGGGGAGAGCTTTGCGCAGACTGTTGAGAACCTGTTCACGCTCTCTTTCATGGTCAAGGACGGCCTCGTGAAGCTCACTCGCGGCGCACGCGGCGAGAGCGTGCAGGCGCAGCTCGTGGAGCGGCCCACCGCCGGCGACTTTGCATCGAGAGCAGCAGAGGCAAGCCAGTTCATGCTGCGCTTCACCTTCGCAGATTGGCAGGCTGCTCAGGCGCGCATGCCACGGGAGCCGCGCATCAGCACGCGGCCGAACATCCAGGAGCAGCAGCGCAATGCCGCAGCGGCGGCAGCGGTTGCAGAGCCAGAGGAAGGAGGTCATGGTGGTGCACGCTCCAAGGATGCTCCGCGACCATCGTCCAAGCGCATACGGTTTCAGGGGGAAGAGGAGGAGCTAGATGAAGACGCTGAGGATGAGGAGGACGAGCCTGTGGCGAAGAAACGGCGATGACCCTGAGGTGAGGTGATCGCGATGATTGTCCTTTCCCTTTGAAGTGGTCTGTCTATTGCGCGCGTCTGGAGCGTCAACTCTGCATTGGCTCTGGCCCGCCGCCCGCTTTTCTGCTTTTCTTGGCCGCCGCTGAGCCGTCTCCCCCTCCACGGCCTCGCTTGGCTCCGCCCCCACCGCCACCGTCTCCGGCAGCGGTCGTGTGCTTGCGCGGCGGCGGTGGCTTGCCCGCCTTCACCGCCTCCTCATAGTCTTTGTCCTCGAGCTCGCGCTCCACCAGTTTGACGAGCGTTTCCACTCTGCGCCCAATTTCTTGGGGCGTGCGGCTCTTGAAGAACCAGTCGAAGCGGAAGAGCCAGTGCTTCCGGATCTGCGCCTTGAGGTCATCCCAGTTGCCCCAGCCGACGTGCAGGAGGCTGCACAGCAAGAAGCGGTCCTCCTCCTCCGTGTACGCCTTGCCCTTGTGGCTGCCGTACGTCACCCGCAGCTCACGCCCCGGGTTCGCGTACTGCTCCAGCTTGCGCGTCACCGCCGCGGTGATTTCCTTCGCGCGCTTGATCTTCTCTTCGCCTTTCTCCACCTTGTCCACATATTGCCCCCCGCCAGGGAGCGAGCCCACCTGCGCCCAGAAGGCGGCGCTGTAGGTTCTCACCTCCTCCAGAGTCTTGCCCTCCACCTTCTTGGCGATGTTGACGATGTCGTGCCGCCCGACTTCAGCGGCCGCGTCAAGGAAGCTCTTGAAATCCTTTTTCTGCCAGCTTGAAAACCCCTGGGACAGCAGCAGCGTGCGCTCCTCCAGCTCCGCCTGGCTCGGCTCCGGCGCCTCGTCGGGGTCGGGCTCCAGCACAGAGATGTCGACGCCAGCCTCCTTGGCCTTGTGCTCGCGATCCCACACCCACTTCAGGCGCCGCTCCTCCTTGTCCTGGATTTGCTGTATGCGCGCCACGTTATAGAGCTGGAAATCGTGCATCTTCGGCAGCGCCGGCATCTTGGGACCCGACTTGACGACGCGCGGCGCCTGCTGCAGGCGGTCGCGGTAATACTCGTTCTCGTTGTAGTTGCCCCGTTTCTTGTCCCGCCGACCAGTTGGGTCCACCCAGTTCTGCGCCGCCAGTCGGCGCAGGTCCTGCCCAGTCATGTCGCCGCCCTCTCTGGGCTCAGCCAGCAGCGCCGGCTGCTCCGCCTGCTGCTCGAAATCGTACAGCGTCTTGTCGCCCTCCAGGCTGAACTTCATGGCTGCATCCTTGAACACCGCCATCTTCTCGGACAGCATGCGCGTCGCCTCCTCGCCCTTGGCCAGGATGCTGTCGATATCCATGTCCGTCAGCTCGGCGCCGGCGCCGGCGCTGAACATCTTCTCGGCGCCGAAGCGGGCCATCTGGAGGAGCTCGTCTTTGCCAACCTGAGCCTTGGCCTCTTGCAGCCGCCCCTGCTGGATGACCAGCGCATCCAGCGCCAGCTTCTTGTACGCCTTCTCAATGACTTTCACCTCCACGGAGTTGTCAGTCATGAAGCGGAACACCTGCACCTCCTTCTTCTGGCCGATGCGATGCGCCCTGTCCATGGCCTGCAAATCCATCTGCGGGTTCCAGTCGCTGTCGTACAGCACCACCGTGTCCGCAGTGGCGAGGTTGATGCCCAGGCCGCCGGCGCGGGTGCTCAGCAGGAAGCAGAACTTAGTGCTGTCGGGCGCGTTGAACGAGTCAATGGCAAGCTCGCGGTCGTCGCCCTGCGTGTTGCCGTCGATGCGGCAGTACTCGTAGCCGCGGTAGTGCATGTAATCCTCCAGGATGTCTAGCATGCGCGTCATCTGGCTGAAAATCAGAACGCGCGACTGGCGGCTGCGCAGGCGGGGCAGCAGTTTGTCGAGGAGAATCATCTTGCCTGCATTCTCAACCAGGTGCTCGCCCGTGATGTACGGCGGCCCCGGCTCCGCGCCCTGGAACAGGTACGGGTGGTTGCAGCACTTGCGCAGCTGCATGACCAGATTCATCAGTCGCCCTCGGTCGCCCACGCCGCTGAGCAATGTGTCAAGGTTCTGGTGCTGCAGCTGCTGATAGAACTTGGCCTGCATCTCGCTGAGCCCCACCTTCA
>Ga0164297_10001116_pt1 | contig 29560 bp, 24 predicted proteins | sample GEODES058metaG_FD_113539 | JGI IMG/M metagenome (GOLD analysis project Ga0164297, IMG submission 113539) | Dystrophic lake water microbial communities from Trout Bog Lake, Wisconsin, USA - GEODES058 metaG | ecosystem: Environmental > Aquatic > Freshwater > Lake | place: USA: Trout Bog Lake... | reverse complement strand
CTCGTCCTAACTTTTGTGCTGCTGAAGATTGCAGCCGCGGTCATGCTGGAGCCACGGGCATTTGCTTTGGACGTGTTCGATCGTACGGCCTACGCATACACGATTCCAATTCCCTTCTCCATCCTCATCGTGGCCACGTTGACAGTGATTCTGCGATTTCGTAAATTTGATCCAGTGGGTGTGGTCGAAAGGAGACTCGTTTGATCGAAACTCAAAACGCTTCACTAGCCTATGGAGATCACGGGAAAACCGTCTATGCCTGTGAAGGGATCAACATCCAAGTTCGGTCTAACGAATTCTTGGGAATCTTGGGTCCCTCTGGATCAGGGAAATCTTCGCTGCTCTACTTAATGAGTGGGCTCAAAATTCCAACCGAAGGTGATGTCCTATTCAATGGTATGAGCCTAACAGCTTTGGGTGATGAGGCGCGGAGCAAGCTTCGAATCACCCAGTTTGGATTCGTCTTCCAGCAGCCCTATCTCATCGGATACTTGACCGCACTTGAAAATGTCTTGGTCTCCAAACCCGACGAGAATAGAGTTGACGAAGCTATGGATTTGCTCGACCAGTTGGGTCTAAGCCACAAAACTCACCGCCATCCTCACGAGTTAAGTGGAGGAGAGAGACAGCGTGTATGTGTGGCACGTGCACTATTGGGTTCACCTAAAGTTATCTTCGCCGACGAACCAACTGCTGCGTTGGATCATAGGAATGGGCTGAGTGTGGTTACGCTCCTGAATAAGATGCGATCAGGCGGCTCGTTGGTCATGGTGACGCACGACCCTTCGATGCTCACTGAAGCAGATCGAATTGTTAGGTTAACAGATGGAAGATTGGACAATTTGAATTGACATAGGGGTGTGGAAAAGGTATCATCCCCCTGCGTCACGGATTACCGTGGTGTGGCTTTGGCATGTGAAACATGCCTTAGGAGAGAACCTCTTAGTTGTAGCGACTAACAGATGATCAGGACTTATAAATTGGATGGGTGCGGCCTGAACCGCTCTGGTTTAGACCCTCTCGCCGCATTTGTGCAGACGAGTGCGCACGGTCCTTCATCGGCACAACAAGAATTTCCGTTGGTTTCTCGCGCAAGAGCTATCTTGTGTCTGCGCACGTCTTACGTGAGGTCTATGTGATTGGCAAACCCTTATATCCTTGTTAGCTCCCTTGTCCTTGGTGCCCTGGCTGTACCATCGCCCGTCGAACAAAAAGTTTCGTGGATAAAGCGACTTTTTGGAATTCGGGACAATTCACCACAGTTGGTTTCTGCCCCTCCTCGCATTGAAAACGAGGCTGGTTGGACTTTGATTCCTGCTGCCGATCCTGAAGCATTCAGTGAATGGCTCGGCCACGATGAAGAAGGTCTCCCCTTCCGCCCCGATGAAGAACCATCTTTGGGTTCGCACTTGCTCATTGAGCTGTTTGGCTGCAAAGGTGACACGCTCAAGGCTGAGGACGTTGTTGGTCTCGCAATGCGAGATGCTGCTGACGCCAGTAAAGCAACTGTCGTGGCTGAATCGTTCCATGAGTTCAAGCCATACGGCGTGAGTGGAGCGGTCATCATTCAAGAGTCGCACTACACGATTCACACATGGCCAGAGCATGGTTATGCAGCCGTAGACCTTTTCTACTGCGGCGGTGGTGTTCAAGTTCATCGAGCAGTCGATCTGCTGCGAGAGCGATTCCAACCCGAGCGCATCAAGTTCTTGGTCGTTCGCCGTGGACTTCAGCACGAAGTCGAATATTGATCCACTGATCGTTTCTATCTCAAATCCCAGCGGGTACGCCCACTGGGATTTTTTGCTTTTACAGGATTCCTCAGTCGCCGAAATCTGTAGAAGCGCCTAATCGGCTGGAGGCCGGAAAACCAGATAGCCGAGTGTTCCCCACCTCCAACCGATTCCTACCGACCCTTGTAAGTCCAGGGGCATCACTTCGCTCCGCATCATCGGTTTGTCGTGTGTGAATGGCTTCAGGAGACATTCATTGATTTCTGCCCTGCTGCCTATCCGCCCCGTCCCTCGAATCTGGCCCTTCTCTGCCGGAATGTGCCATAATGTCGACTTCCCACCGTTTTGAACAAGGAATAATTACGCCCAGATGTCTAGTGAAGCCACCGGAATGTTCATCGCCGAGACCCATACCTCGGCCGCTATTTGGCACTATCGCGTCGAGAAGATGATTCTCGAAGGAAAAACCAAGTACCAGACCTATCAGATCTGCGAAGTGCCCCGGTTCGGCAAGTCGCTGTTCCTGGACTACAACATCCAGACCTCCCTAATGGATGAGTACATCTTCCACGAGTGCATGAGCCAACCTGCTATGACCCTTCACCCCAATCCCAAGAAGGTTTTGGTATGCGGCGGTGGCGAAGGAGCGACCCTGCGAGAGGCTCTGAAGCATAACACGGTGGAATCGGCCACGATGGTGGACATTGACGAAGAGCTCGTCGATATGGTCAAGGACCACATGAAGGAATGGCATCAAGGTGCGTTTGAGGATCCCCGAACAATCCTCCTTCATACCGACGCTCGACAATGGATGGTCGAGAACAAAGGGGCAAACTTTGATGTCCTTCTTAGCGACCTACCGAATCCTCACGAAGATGGCCCCGCTCAATTCCTTTTCACAAAGGAGTATTTCCAGATCTGTGCCGACGTAATGAGCGAAGATGGTGTGTTTGCTATGCAAGCTGGCAGCGCCAACGAAAACTATCCTGAGTGTATGGTCTCCTGTATTAAGACCCTGGAGAGCATGTCAGAAGTCTTCCCATATGTCGCTGGATACTACGGGATGGTTTCCACTTTCTTTCAACCCTGGGGATTTGTCCTTGCCAGCAAGAAGTACGATCCACTCGCCCTGAGCGTCGAAGAGATTGCGAAGCGATTTGCTGATCGAGGCGTAAAGAACCGATACTATACGCCCCGATATCACCAGTCCGTCTTCACATTGCCGGAATATCTGATCGAGGCATACAACAAGAGTGCTCGTGTTTTAACCGACAGTGAGCCTTTTGCCTGGACCGCTTGACCTATCACGCATTCGGGTGACTGACAGAATCTCCTCTATCCTGGTAATCTTAAGAGACTAGCTTGATAGAGGAGAGTTGGCGTAGTTGCCACTTTAGATAAACAAAGATGTTTAGACGACTATATTGGGTCACCGAACAGGTTGATCCGAAAGGTTCTTCCCGAGTTGCCGGCGTGTACACGTCGATTCCCCATTTGCTGAAGCATGGCCTTAACTGGCCAGAAAACGGTGGTAAGTTGCGGCTCACTCTCACCAAACTGGATTGCGAAAACGATCCGATCGGCACATGGTGCGAACCAAACTTTGACGGTATTGAAGATCGGCTCCGCGAATTTATCGTGACCGACGAGTTTAGCCCCGATCACTGCAAGATGCTGGTGGATGCGCTAAACACCCACACCAAAGCCGCAGCCTAACTGAACCGTTCCTATTGACCAGCAAGAGTGATCGGTAGGAACGGATCACTTGCCGCCAGGCACTCCGACTGGATCAGACAACTGATCCCAGGTTTTTTTCCATTGGTCCTTCAGGTGAGGCACTTGAACCTCAACTTTTGAGGCTTTGAGCTTGTCGTAAAACATCTTGGAAAAGTTATTCTTCGTCTCGCCTTTCTGAAGTGCCAAAAGTCTCTTTACCATTTCCCGTTTCGAATCACTCACTTTGACAGCTTTGGATTCGACCTTGTTCTCCACATAGAACTTCACGAATCCCGTCCCTTCTGGTACCCACGGCGTTGTTCCCTTTGCCGGTGTTTTCTGGATCAGATCCTTGAGTTTGGGAGGCATCTGGTCAATAACCTTCGTGGCGTACAGACCCGATGTTGTTCGGGCATTGGGCTCATCGCTGAGGGCATTCGCTACTTGTGAGAATGGCTTACCGGCAGCAAGTGCCTGATCAATGGTCCCCTTCTTTTGGGCATTCTTAGCCAAAACGAAGTAAAGCGTAGCCATAGCCGGGTCATTAAACTTCTTTGGGTTCTTCTTGATGTAGTCGTCCACCTCAGTGCTGGAGACTTCAACCCCTTTCATGATGATATGCTGGCGTGCCAAACCTACCTCAATTTGATGCCGAACTGCCTCGTCATTCATTCCTTGATCGTGTAGCACCTGTAAGTAGTCGGGCCTTAGCTCAGACTGCAGCTTCATCTCCTGATCAATATCTGCGGATGTCGGCGACACCCCCTGCTCCTTGGCCATTTGGAGCAAGACTTTCTGGTCAACCAGTTCTTGCATCGACTGGAGACCAAAACTCCCAATGATTCGCGTTTCGGTAGGTCCCTGTGGAGACATGATCTGAGCTGACTGCTTCAAGTCGGTGTGCTCATTGAAATCGTTGAGGGTGATCGGCTCACCGTTTACCGTGGCAGCAACGTTACTGGTGGCAACGGTGGATGATGTTTCTTTCGATCCCGATTGGCAACCTACTGTAAGGCCAGCTAGACAGGAAACAAACACGACATCAAAGAATCTTTTTCTATTGGACAGCTTCAAACTGCCCAATAGGTTACTTCAAGATCGACTTTAGCAGGCGTGTGAAATGCCTCGGTCCTTCATGGAGTGTTTGAGTCGATTCATCGCTTGTGTATGGAGATGATATGCACGTGGTTCACTCACACCCAGTACCGACCCAATCTCGCGGAAGGTCAAACCACGATGATAGTAAAGCGAAACGACCAACTTTTCTCGTTCTGGGAGATCTTCAACACAGTCGGTCAGGATACGTCGAACTTCTCGACTCTCAACCTCTCGTTCTGTGTCTGACCCCTCATCGACGACCAAGTCTACCAACCGTGGACCATCGCTACTTGCAGAGGTAATCACTTCGTCGAGACTGTGAACCGTGGTTCGAGTAGCACGGGCCATCAGTTCTGAGACTTCCTTCAAACCAATCCCCATTCGATCGGCTAACTCGGTTTGTGATGGCTCTCGTCCCAATTCCAGTTCGAGCGAAGACGTAGCTCGATCCAACGCCTTCATTTTTTCGCGGATGGATCGTGGAACCCAATCGCCTTGACGGATCATTTCCAAGATTGCGCCGCGGATCAGGGAGATAGCATAAGTCTCAAACTTAACATCACGTGAAGGTTCGTAATGATCAACCGCCTTAATGAGACCAATTACACCGGCACTGATCAGATCTTCACGGTCAGCACCGACTGGAGGAACCGCAAAAAGGCGCCCTGCCGTGACTTTTACCAGATAAGAGTAATGCTGGATCAGGTCCGCCCTAGCCATAGGCTTTCGGTGAACACAGAAATCCTCCCAGGTAGTTTTCAAATTTTCAGGAGATAACAGCATTGTCTCGGTGCCACAAAGTTAGTTCGACGTCTCGGAGCACGCTCCTCAAGTTTACACAGGTAACCACAATCTTGGTTGAATTGCTTGCCAGATTCTGGTGAGCTTCACACTAGATATTATTAACCTGCCGATTCAGAACTTTGACGTAACCCATTCCGAATAGGTCTCAACATGACCTTCAGTCCTAGGTCTACACTTCCTCCTTAAATTGCAATCTGCAGCCCATCATAAGCTAATTCCATGCCATGTGGAAGCTCTGCATTAACCTTATCATGATCGTAGTCGTCACTCAAATGGGTGAAATACGTCTTCTTTGCACCAATTTTCTTTGCTGCCGCGATGGCTCCCTCCATGTTGAAATGGTTCGGATGTGGCGCATATCGAACAGCATCCAAGATCAATGTATCCAGTCCTTGAAGTGCCTCCTCAGCTTGTTCAGGAATCGAGCTCACGTCGGTAATGTATGCCAAGTCGTTCACCCTTAAGCCGATCACCTTGGTCTTGCCATGGTCGACAATAAATGAGCGGATAGTGAGTCCTACGATATCCAATTCATCAGGCATCTGTCGAAGGTCGAAGCGCGGCACGATGATTTCTGGAGGGAAATCCATAAATGCATACGAGAATATCCGTCGAATATCTTCCATGTGCTGAGGCAGTGTATAGACTGTCACCGGACGCTTGGTCTGCATGCAGATCGAACGTAAGTCGTCCATCCCCATGATATGGTCGGCATGAGCATGCGTGATCACGACCGCATCAATTCGGGTTACACCCAGTCCGGTGACTTGCAACCTTAATTCAGGCGGACAATCCACCAACAGATTTCCTTCCGAGCCTTGGATCAGAATCGAAGAACGCGTCCGATGATTCTTTGGATTGGCCAAGAATTCAGGGGGATAGGTCACACCAAGCGTCGGGACACCATTGCTGGTGCCGGATCCCATGATGATCACATGGGGCAAGGCTACATTTCCCCGACGCGACGCAAGATTTCCGCTGCAACCAAAGTGCTTGGCACTTCAGAATACTGGGCAACTCTCTCAAGGCAACGAGCAAAATTGCGCTCGCCCATATCGTCAAAGTTCGTTTGCTCTTTACGGGCCTGAGCGATCAATTCCACTGCTTCCTCATAGAATCGGGCTCGGTTTTGCGGAAGCGTCTTGTTGCTGACCGCAGCATATCGGCGACTTAACTGCTCGTAAACAGTTTCCCAAGACGACTTCGCGGCCATTTCGGCGCGCATCTTCGTCATCTCGAGTTCTTGTAAACGGCGACGCTCTGCGTCTCGTCGCTTAGCTAATTCGTAGTCGGCATCCGTAGTTCCGTCGATCAAACGAACGGCTGTCTGCTTACCAAGAACTTTGGTCGCAGCAACTTCCATCATTCGCTTGGTTTGAGGCAAGCGAAGGTGACCAGCCAACTCACTGTCAGAGTGCGGAATACCTACGACAAGGACTTCATCTTCGTAGGCAATCGGTTTAACCGAATTAAGGGCGGCCCAAACACCACGGCCGTTCACCCCCTGCATGATAGTGGGAAGGGCTAGTTTCCAAATCTCTTCTGCAGTCTGCATGGGTGACCCATTATAGAAGGTAGTTCGTTAGGAATACCACCTCAAGATGTAGCAGTTGGTACTCCAATGTAAGGAACAAAGCGACCAAGCCATTTCCCCTGTATTTCAGCTTCGCCTGTCATACCCTCACCAGATTGATAATAGACTTCGATGGTCGTTTGAAATTCTCCAACCGTCCCATCTTCAAAAACGCCGCGGACGTAAAACTTAGGCCGATCAGCCACATCGATGTCCCAGTCAGCCGTGATAAGTTGCATATCGCGATCGTAACAATAGCGAGCAAGCACCCGAAAATTTGGCACCGTTCTTCGTGGCCCCTGATGCTCTCTTTTGATAGTGTACAGACCATATCCGACCCCACCAATCATCATCCCTACTCCAACCGCAACCCCCAGAATCGTGAGCGGAACCAGGTTCATAGCTCCCGCATCGGTGATCTGATTCGTTACGGGAGTGCGCGTGTAGGTTCCGCGATAGATACCCGCGACGCTGAACAACCACATCAGTCCAAAGGAGACAATGGTGAGTACCAAGCCGGCAACCAAGAGGCAACCAACCGTCTTTTCCTTAAATGCTCCGATCTCTTTGGACATTTCAAAAACGAGGACGAAAACGGGGCAAGATTCGTTCTGTCCAAAATCCCAAAGGGCGATTCACGTTAGACTATTCGCGTGAATTGCACTTCCCTTCGCAATTGGGCGTGGATCGCCGTCTTAGGCTTCTCCGCAGTCAGCATGGCTGAACAATCTCCCCTTGGAGATTTGCATTGGAGACTCGCTGGGCCATTTCGCGGCGGTCGTGCCCTGGCGGTTGCTGGCATTCCAGATCAACCCGAGAGGTTCTTCTTCGGTTCAGTCGGAGGTGGGGTCTGGGAAACTGAGAATGCAGGGCGAACATGGCGTCCGATTTTTGACAATGTTCCCGTCGCTTCGGTTGGTTCCATTTCCGTTGCACCTAGTAATCCAGATGTCATTTATGTTGGTACCGGCGAAGCTGATATGCGTAGCGACATCCAGCAAGGCTCAGGCATCTACAAGTCTATCGATGGTGGCAAGACATGGTCGTTCATCGGACTGAAGGATAGTCGCCAGATCGGCAAAATTATCGTGGACCCGAAGGATCCTGATACCGTCTATGCTGCTGCGCTGGGGCATCAATATGGCCCGAATACCGAGCGAGGTGTTTTCAAATCCACCGACGGTGGAAAGACATGGGCCAAGTCACTCTACTTGAATCAGGATACCGGTGCCATAAACTTGGCGATGGATCCGAACGATCCAAATACGATTTATGCCTCCATGTTACAAACAAGGCGCCCACCATGGAATGTCTACCCTCCAAGTAATGGACCTTCCAGTGGGCTATACAAAACGACCGATGCTGGCGCTACCTGGAAACAAGTTTCTGGCCATGGCTTTCCGAGCCACACTGGCCGAATTGGAGTGGCCATCTCGAAAGCTAATAGCGCTCGCATATACGCAATCGTCGACCACAGTAATCCCAAATCTGGTGGCGTTTATCGTTCCGATGATGGTGGTGAGAATTGGCAACATACAGACGTAGAGCCTCGCATTTGGGGTCGAGGTTGGTACTTCAGTGAAATCGAAGCCGATCCAGCCAATCCAGATTCTGTGTACGTAATGAACACTTCCACCTACAAATCAAACGATTGTGGAAAGAGCTTTAAGCCGATTAAAGGCGCTCCAGGCGGTGACGACTACCACACGATGTGGATCTCTCCCAACGATCCCAATCGAATGATTTTGGGAAGTGACCAAGGCGTTGTCGTGAGTGTGGATGGAGCCAAATCTTGGAGTAGTTGGTACAACCAACCCACAGGACAGTTCTATCACGTGGACACCGACAACCGGTTTCCCTATTGGATCTACGGATCCCAGCAAGACTCGGGAGCAATGGCCGTTCCAAGTCGAACGATTCACACGGGCATCAGCGCAATGGACACTCGTCCGATTGATGTTGGCGGAGAAAGTGGAACCATTGCGCCAGATCCACTTCATCCTGGTCTCCTCATTGGGAACAACGGTGTTCGTGAGCAACTGGAAACGGCATGGGAACAAGGAATCGATCCAACCTTCCAGAACCCACAGGAAGAGTGGAGAAGCACTTGGACGTTGCCGATTGTCGTGTCGCCGCAAAACCCCAAGGTGTTCTATACCAGCCATCAAAGAGTTTTCCGCACAAACGACGGTGGTATCACCTGGAAACTCGTCAGCCCAGACCTAACTCGAACAAAGAACTTTGTGCCACCGAACCTGGATGCCACTACCGCCGCCGATGGTGATGGTAAGCCAAGGCGAGGGGTCGTTTATTGGCTGTCCCCTTCCCCCGTTAAGGCGGGAATGCTATGGGCGGGTACCGATGATGGGCTAATTTGGAAGACTCCTGATGAAGGAAAGCATTGGATAAACGAAACGCCCAAACAACTTGGCCCGTGGAGCAAAGTAGGGATCATTGAAGCCTCACATGTCGATTCTATGACAGCATATGCGGCCGTTGATCGCCATCGTCTAGACGACAACCACCCATACATCTACCGAACATCCGACGGCGGGAAGTCTTGGAAACTGATCGTCAATGGTCTACCAAACAATGTTTGGATCAACGTCGTCAAAGAGGACCCCAAGAGAGCGGGCTTACTTTATGCGGGGTCCGATCGGGGTGTGTTCACTTCACTAGATAACGGCGTCCATTGGCAATCGCTCCAATTGAATCTACCGGCTGCATCCGTTCGAGACATCGTTTTCGGCGGTGATGACGTGGTGGTTGGAACTCACGGACGAGCGATATGGATTCTTGATGATGTTTCGACTTTGCGCCAACTGAAAAAGCCAATAACCACTCCAGTCGCTACGTTATTCCGACCTTCGCCTGCAGTGATCTTCCAACGCAGCGGCACTTTTGGTTTCGGGATGTTTGATGAAGGGACCCCGTTCCCTCCAGAGGAACCACAAGGAAGCAATCCTGCATGGGGTGCCGTATTCGATTACGTCGTACCTTCTGGGGCAAAATCGGTTGAATTCAAAATCCTCAATCGAAAGGGAGAGGATATTCGCGACCTTTCCAGCAAGTCGCCTGCCGAACATTTCAATCTGGACCAGCTAGATATTCCGGCTTACTGGGTTCATCCAGCTCAGCCTCCTGCCGCGACTCCCGGTGCCCATCGTTACTTGTGGGATTTCCGAACAAAGACTGGGCTATTGGTTCCTCCCGGGGAATACACCCTGGTCATGAGGATTGGAGATCAAACACTGTCTCAACCGTGGATTGTCAAACGAGATCCGCGGCTCCCTGTTACCGATAATGATCTTCGAGCACAGTACGGTTTTGCAGTTGCCATTCGCGATGAACTCCAAGTAATTCAAGCCGCGATTGAGCGATCAAATCGGATTATGGCGAAGCTACCCAAAGGCTCACACCGTCGAAAGCAGATTGAGTCAGTTCTGGGGATGGAAACCAATGCTCCCGGCTCTTTACATAACATTCAAACGCAGATCGGAGGTTTGTTCGGGACAGTGAATAGCGCCCCAGCCGCTCCTATCCCACAGCATGTGGAGAGATTCAGGCGACTGAGGCAGATCGCACATAGGGTGATCGGACGGATCGAATCCTAGAGATTCGATCAATCATCCATCTATACAAAAATGAACTAGGCTGTCACCACCGACAGCCTAGTTCATCTGGAGATGTCAAGAGAAGAAAGGCACGCTACTCGTTTTCGCTACCGTTCCCGTTACTATTTCCGCGCATATCATCAAGGAATTTCTGTCGTTCCTCGGGTGACATTGCGACCCAAACCGTTCTGAAGTCGGTCCTTTCCTGATCGCTCATAACGGAAAGCCAGCGATCGAACATTTCTCGCTCAGACAGATTCCCAACGTCGTTCAGAACTTCGTCGTTTGCCCATGAAGCACTGTTATTGCTGCGCTCGCGTAGGCCAGTCGACTGATCAACTGAATCGTATGTCGGATAGAGGTCGGCTAATGGATCATCCAAATTTTCATCGGCAGCCACTAAGTCGCCATCAGTCGTGGTAACAACCGGAGCCTTCATCTGCTTTACGCCATCATCTTCTGCCGGGAGTTGCTGATTGATCAAACTAAAATCAGAATTCACCACCGCTGCAGTTCGAGGAGCCCGATCGTTGTTACTTGTAGCTACCGGTGTTGCACCCTCGGCATTTGTCCCCACGGTAGGAGCAGCACCCGACCTAAGGATAACAGCAACAAGAAGTGCAGTTCCACAGAGCATTGCGATTGAGCGATTCGATAGTTCCATAGCGTCACCTAAAAGGTTAGAAGTCTCTAACTATATTGTCGTACAGAAAAGGTCATTTGTTCCTGAGAATTTTCGGAAATATCTGGGGCCGGGACCGAGAGAGATTCGACCGTCAGATAATGCCCACCAACGGATTTTTGCTAAATCGTTTTAGTTCGGAGCTAACTGGTTCTCTTGGGCTCGGCATATTCCCAAGAGCCTATGTTAAAATCAAGCCCGGCAGGTTCAATGCCGAGGAGACCGTCGAGGATGATGTTTAAGAAGCTTTCCGTTCAACTCTTTGCCGCAGGCATCGTATCGCTGGCAGCCGTCGGCTGTGGCAGCAAGGATTCTGGTGCGACTGATAACAAGGATGCTACTCCTGCTGCAGGTGGCACTACCGCAGCGGGCGGAGATAAGAAGCCACTGCAACTAGCCTTTGTCACAAACAACGCTTCTGATTTCTGGAAGATTGCTGAGAAGGGTGTTGAAAAGGCTGAAAAAGAAGACCCAACTATCAAGGTTGACTTCAAGATTCCTCCGACTGGTGCGGCTGCCGAACAACAACAGATTATCAGCGACCTTCTGGCCAAAGGTGTTCAAGGTTTTGCAATCAGCGTTAAGGACCCCGCAAACCAAAAGCAGCTACTTAACGATGCAGCCAAGAAAGCCATGGTTTTCACGCAGGATAGCGACGCTCCCGAAAGTGACCGCGCTTGTTACGTCGGTACCGACAACAAGGAAGCAGGCAAGATGGCCGGTGAGGCGATCAAGAAGGCTCTTCCAAACGGTGGGAAAATCATGTTCTTCGTCGGCTCCAAGGACGTTCAGAACGCCAAGGATCGAGCTGCTGGAATCGAAGAGGTCCTCAAGGGCACCAAGATCACCATCGTCGACACGCGAACTGATGAGACGGACCGCGCCAAAGCTATTTCAAACGTTTCTGACGCAGTTGTAAAGGACCCAACTCTTAACTGCTTGGTCGGACTTTGGAGCTACAACGGTCCTGCAATTCACAACGCTCTTAAGGCGGCCGGAAAGCTTGGCAAAATTAAGATCGTCTGCTTCGATGAAGAGGACGAAACTCTTGCCGGTGTGAAAGATGGCTCGATCGACGCCACGGTTGTTCAGCAACCATTCGAATTCGGTTACCAGGCAATCACATTGATGGCCAAGGCAATCCGAGGCGATAAGTCTGTGATACCTGCCGAAAAGAAAGTCATCGTCCCAACTAAGCTCATCTCCAAAGATAACGTCGATGAGTTCTGGACCAACCTCAAGAAACAAACAGGTAAGGGCTAACCCGAACCCATGAATCCAGTGATCGAAGTCCGGGGTGCAGTAAAGCGGTACCCCGGCGTCACTGCCCTCGGCGGCGTATCTCTCAAAATCTATCCGGGAGAGGTCGTTGCGCTTATCGGTGAGAATGGGGCAGGTAAATCGACACTGATGAAGACCCTCGGCGGACTTGTTCAGCCCGATGAAGGGGAAATTTTGGTAGATGGAAAACCGACCACCATTGGGTCCGTTTCCATAGCAAGCCAATTGGGTATCGCCCTAATTCACCAAGAGCTCAATACGCTGGACAATATCGATGTCGCCGGAAATGTCTTCCTTGGTCGCGAGCCGTCTAAATTTGGCCTGATTGATCGACAGAAAATGCGATCCGACGCCAAGGACCTCCTCACAAGGCTGGGACTTCCAATTTCTGTCGACACCAACCTACAACAGCTTTCGCTCGCTCAAAAGCAGATGGTCGAAATTGCCAAGGCACTCTCTCAGAATGCCAGGGTTTTGATCATGGATGAGCCAACTTCAAGTCTGACCCTCACTGAAACGGAACAGCTCCTCAAAATAGTCAATGATCTAAGAAAGGATGGAGTCGGAATCGTATACATATCCCACCGATTAGCTGAAGTCAAGGAGATTGCAGACCGGGTAGTCGCGATGCGTGATGGCCAGAACGCGGGCGAACTGGATAAGTCGGAAATCACCCACGACCGAATGGTCAAAATGATGGTAGGTCGAGATCTGGATCGAGCGGTGGCCTCGGTTGAGGCTCAATCCGGTTCCGAGCGACTTGTCGTACATGACCTTCGAACTCGCAGATACCCAGAACAGGCCGTTTCGTTTGAAGTCCGATCTGGAGAGATTTTCTGCCTGGCTGGACTTGTGGGAGCGGGCAGAACTGAAGTGGTCCAAACAATATTTGGTACCGATCCAACTATCGGCGGTCAGATTCTTCTCGACGGCAAAAAAGTCTCCGCCAATCGCCCTCAAGACGCGATCCAAGCAGGAATTTGTTTGGTTCCCGAAGATCGCCGTAGCGTTGGTTTGATCGTCGAGTGGAGTGTCAAGAACAACATCACATTGCCTGGGCTAAACGATTTTGCACGCTTTGGATTGATAAATCGATCACACGAATCCGAAGCAGCCGCAAGTCAATCAAAGGCTCTTGGCGTAAAAACTCCGAACATCGACGCCTTGGTCTCCAATCTCAGTGGTGGAAACCAACAGAAAGTTGTCGTTGGGAAGTGGATGCTTCAGAACCCGAAAGTGCTCATTCTTGACGAGCCCACCCGGGGAGTGGACGTTGGTGCCAAAGCAGAGATTTACCATCTGATGCGAAATCTAACCGAACAGGGGGTTTCCATCATCATGGTTAGTAGCGACATGGAAGAGGTTCTAGGGGTTAGCGATCGAATAGCGGTTATGCACGAAGGTTCGATTACCGGCACCCTAACCCGCGATCAATTCAGCGAAGAAGCAATCATGCGCTTAGCTGTTGGGAAGCACGCATCATGAAAGGACTTTTAAGAAAGGAAACCGGCATCTTCGTTCTGTTGCTGGTCGTTTGTATTGCCACCTCGCTCAAGAGTCCTCAGTTCTTGGGGATCGAGAATCTACAAAACACCTCTCGACTGATCGGGATGTACGGCATCTTTAGCATTGGGGCCGGCATAGTCATCATCACCAGTGGCATTGATCTTTCGGTGGGCTCGATGTTCGCCTTGTTGGGAGTCCTGCTGGCGATCATGTTGAACGAAAAACATTGGTCCCCATTGGTAGCGATTCCGGCGGTAATAGGACTCGGAACTGCTTTGGGTATCTTCCATGGCTTCCTCATCACCAGGGTTAAGCTTCAGCCGTTCATCGTGACTCTTTGTGGCTTACTGTTTTATCGAGGCATTGCTCGCTTCATTGCCGACGACCAAACAAAGGGTTTTGGAGATGCAGTCGGATTCGAGGGGCTTCAAAAGTTTGCGACGGGCAGCGTGCTCGGACTGCCAATGCCCTTCTTTATCTTCATTATCTTGAGTGCAGTCATGTGGGTTGTACTGCATCGATCAGTCTACGGTCGCCACCTATTTGCTGTGGGAAGAAATGAAGAGGCGGCTCGATTCTCCGGTATCAATACCAAGAGAATCATTGCCAGTGCCTACATCCTTTCTGGCTTTTTGGCTGGAATCGCAGGCATTATGATTGCGTTCTACACCAACTCGATTTCCCCATCCTCACACGGAAACTTTTACGAGTTGTATGGGATCGCTGCTGCAGTTTTGGGCGGATGTAGCTTGCGTGGCGGTGAAGGAACGATCATTGGAGTTATCCTTGGGACAATCCTGCTCCAGGTTCTCCAAAACTTGGTCAATCTCCTCGGTATTCCTAGCTCGCTGAACTTTGCCGTCATGGGTGCAGTGATCTTGCTCGGCGTACTTGCAGATCAGCTATTGAACAATCGTGCTGCTACCCGGAGAGTCAAAGCCTAGTGTTGGGTTCTATCAAGAGTCTGATTGAACTAAGAAATCTGTCTAACCACGCATAACTGGTCCCCCAACGGGGGGCCAACTTTACAACCTACTCGAAGCTAGTAAAGTGGAGCGAGTCCTCGGATGGGTTGTCCTATATCAGCAAACTGGGTAAGGTCGAAAGGTGGTTTTCCCTTTACTAGCATTAGCCGCCGCGATTATCTCTCCACGACAAGAGACCCCACCCAATATGAAGTGGTGGACTGAGTCTCGGTTTGGAATGTTCATCCATTGGGATATGTCCAGCATCGCGGGAACAGAGATCAGTTGGTCTCGTAAAGGTTCAAAGCCATTGGACATCTTTGGCGATCCACCTGGGTACGTGGAAGACCCGATTTACGACAACCTTTACAAGAAGTTCAATCCGACTCAGTTTCGACCTGATGACTGGGCAAAAGCTGCCAAGGAAGCAGGCATGAAATATGTCGTGTTCACCAGTAAGCATCACGGTGGATTTTCGATGTTCCACACCAAATTCTCCGAATATGGAATTGCGAATTCTCCCTTCAAAAGAGACATTCTCAAAGAGTTGGTTACTGCCTTTCGGCGACAAGGTCTTCGAATTGGAATCTACTATTCCCCCCGGGATTGGCACCAAGCTGACTACGGCGCAGCCGATGCTTCTCTCTACCATCGATTCTTGATGGGCCAGTTGACTGAATTGCTCACGAATTATGGGCGAATTGACGTGATGTGGTTTGACAGTTTCGGAAAGGGAGATTCCATCAAGTATTGGAAGGCAGATGAGATGCTTGGATTGGTACGCAAGCTGCAGCCAGGAATTGTTGTGAACAATCGTAGCGCTTATTTCGGAGATGGCAATCCCGCATTACAGGGCGATTTCGATACTCCAGAACAGAGGCTGGGCGAATTTCAGAACACACGACCTTGGGAGAGCTGTATGACGATTGTTAGAACCACAGAGGGTGGTGGATGGTCGTACCGGCCAGATGGGGTCGTTCGGTCGAAAGAAGAATGCATTCGGTCGCTTGCATCCTGCGCCTGTGGCGACGGAAACCTGCTCTTAGACGTGGGACCAGATTCAACTGGAGTTATCCCATCTGACCAAGTGGAACGGCTTCACGATGTGGCGCAATGGATGAAGGTAAATCATGAGTCGATTTACAAGACTCGCGGTGGTCCCTATCGAAATGGGAAGTGGGGTGGCACGACTTACCGCGGCAAAACGGTTTATGTCCACCTATTCAGCCCGATCATTCAGACGGGAAAGCTACCTGGACTTCCAGCCAAGGTGCTTTCCGCTCAGGTGCTCGGCGGATCAGCTATTCCCTTTCTGCAAACTTCAGATGGTCTGTCGTTTGACCTTTCGCAGGTAGCACTTGGCAATCCTGATATCGTGATCAAGGTTCAACTCGACCGGCCAGCAAGCGAACTGATGACAAACGGAAAACCGATCGAAGTTCATTAGCCCGTTGACTTGCCAAATGGAACAAGAGGCTTCAAGATAGTAACCGTGATTGTTACGAATCCTCTAGGGCCATTTGATCCCACTTGGGACTCACTGGAGCGTTATCAGATCCCGGAATGGTACTTGGACGCCAAGTTCGGAATCTTCATTCATTGGGGCGTCTATTCCGTCCCTGCTTTCAGTAATGAATGGTATCCGCGCCACATGTATGTGCAAGGAACAAAGGAGTTCGACCATCACGTCAAGACGTACGGACCGCAAGACCAATTTGGCTATAAAGACTTCATTCCGATGTTCACGGCAGAAAAGTTCGATGCCCAAGAATGGGTGCAACTCTTCGCGGACGCAGGTGCCAAATTCGTCGTACCAGTCGCCGAACACCATGATGGTTTCGCGATGTACCCAACAAAGAGCAACAAATGGCACTCCGTGGAGATGGGACCGAAGCGTGATGTCGTCGGCGAATTGGCAACTGCCACTCGCGAAAAAGGTCTGATTTTCGGGGTCTCATCTCACCGAGCCGAACATTGGTGGTTTATGAATGGCGGAAGAGATTTTCCTTCCGATGTTCAAAATCCTGAGCTTGCGGATTTCTACGGACCAGCGAACCCAGGGAGTTCTGATTTTGGCAAAAACATCCCGAATGAGCCTTACCTCGAGGATTGGTTAAGCCGCTGCGCTGAGTTGGTGGACAATTATCGTCCCCAACTGTTTTGGTTCGATTGGTGGATTGAACAACCGGCTTTTGCCCCCTATCTCCGACGTTTTGCCAGTTATTACTACAATCGCGCTTATAGTTGGGGAACCGGAGTCGCGATCAATTACAAGAATGAAGCATTTCCGGAAAAAGCTGCTGTATTTGATGTCGAGCGTGGGCAACTCGCCGATATTCGATCCAAGTTTTGGCAGACGGATACGGCTGTCGCTAAGAACTCTTGGGGATACATTGATGGGCTGGAGTACAAGACTGCTTCGTCGATCATCCATGATCTTGCTGACATTGTCAGTAAGAACGGCGCTCTTTTGCTAAACATTGGGCCTCGCGCCGATGGTTCTATTCCGGAAGGTGACCAAGAGATTTTAAGGGCGATCGGCAAATGGCTTTCTATTAACGGTGAAGCCATATACGGGACCCGTCCGTGGAAAGTATTCGGAGAAGGTCCAACCAAGGTGCCGACTGGCTCTTTTACTGATACAGAGCGTTCGGAGTTCACATCCGAAGATATTCGATTCACACAGCGTAACGGCACGCTCTACGCGGTCGTTCTATCCACTAAAGTCCGCTCAGTTCGAATTCGCTCTCTTGGAACTGGGCTCGGATTGGAACCTCGTTCTGTTTTGCGTGTTTCGGTGCTCGGTGGCGGCGAAGTTGCTTTTGAATCCACAGAAGATGGATTGGTAGTTGAGCTTCCTGCCGAATTACCTTGCTCCGATGCCGTTTCTATCAAGGTGGAGTTCTCTTGAGCTTCCTTGAATACGTTCAGGAGCGACTACCTTCACTGGGGCACCGGAACTGGATTCTGATTGCAGACGCTGCCTACCCGGAACAGTGCGCACCTGGAATTGAAACCATTGTCACGAATGCAGATATTGTTGGAGTCACCCAAGACGTCATGGGGCTTTTGCAACAATCGAGTCATGTTCGCCCCAAACCGATATTAGATCAAGAACTCCTATTCTTACCTGAGTTGGAACTTCCCGATTTAGTTGAAACTAGGGCTGGAATCATTCATGCCCTCAAGCCCCATCAACCTGAGTTCATCGATCACGAACAGATCCTAACAATGGTTGCAGACGCAGCCAAAACGTACCGCATACTCGTGATCAAAACTCCCTGTACCATCCCCTATACTTCGGTATTCCTTCGATTGGAATGCGGTTACTGGACCGCTGAACAAGAACAAAACCTTCGAGATCGAATCGCACTATGTCAAGAATGATGAGAGGGGCTGTGCTGCCCGGAAATAGCACCGCAGAACTACATGACTTCCCTGTTCCGACGCCTGGGCATGGTGAGGTTTTGATCAAGGTCAAGGCATCCACCATCTGTGGAAGCGACATTCGATGTATCTACCGTGAGCATTTGGGCAAAGGACCAGAAGGGTATCAACCTGGAATGATTGCGGGCCATGAGCCTGCTGGTCAGATCGTCGCCTGTGGCCCAGGCTTACGCCGCTTCAAAGAAGGCGACCGAGTTATCGTCTATCACATCTCTGGCTGTGGTGTCTGTAACGATTGCCGACGCGGGTACATGATCTCCTGCACCAGTTCTTACCGTCGAGCCTATGGTTGGCAGCGTGATGGCGGAATGGCAGAGTACATGCTGGCAGAGGAGAAAGATCTGGTCGGTCTTCCCGACAGCCTGAGTTACGTGGATGGTGCTCAGGTCGCCTGTGGGTTTGGCACCGTATACGAGGCACTTCAGAAGATCGGGGTGAACGGCAACGATTCCGTTTTGGTGACCGGTCTGGGACCCGTCGGACTGGCAACTTTGATGCTAGCCAAAGCATTGGGAGCCAACCAACTCATCGGGTCAGACATCTCGGCTGACAGAAGGCAACTCGCGGTGGATCTCGGCTTGGTTCATCATGCTTTGATGGCGGACGACTCGACGGTCAGTGATGTCAAACGCATCACGGGTGGAAAAGGGGTCGAGAAGGCGATTGACTGCTCGGCAAGCCCGGCCGGTCGACTCACCGCAATTCAGGCAACCCGCCAGTGGGGTGACATCGCCTTTGTGGGAGAAGGCAACTCCTGTACATTCCAGCCCTCTCCCGATATCATTCACGATCAAAAGAAGATCCATGGCTCTTGGGTTACCAGTATCTGGTTGATGGAGGAGTTGGTGGAGCGGTTGGAACGATGGAATATCCATCCCGCCGACTTGGTCACCCATCGGTTCTCCTTGGACCAAGTTGCTGATGCCTATCAGCTCATGGCCAGTGGACAATGCGGCAAAGTGGCCATCGTCTTCGACGAGGAACTCTAAAATGATTTGGTTTGGCGCCTTGCATTCCCACCAAGCTGCCAAACCAAATCCCCAGATGATCATCGATTCTAAGATGACGCGTGAAGAGGCTATAGGTAAAAACCACTTTCCCAAGCGCTTCTTGGACCGAATGGTAGTCGTGACCATCACCTACAATGGATTTGACCACATACGGCATCAAGGTCAGATTGTCGTAGATCAGTCAGTTTCCGATGACGTCAGGAAGATCTTTGCGGAGATCGAACGGACTGGCTATCCAATCACCAAAGTCGTACCGATCGTTGCCTATGGTTGGGATGATGACGCCAGCATCGCCGACAACAACACCTCTGCATTCAACTATCGCCAGGTCATTGGTCCAGGACAACGGACCGACAAGCTTTCCAATCATTCCTATGGGCGCGCCATCGACCTGAATCCAAAGATCAACCCCTTCGTCTCCAAGAACGGTTCCTCTCCTCGACTCTACGATACCAAGAGACCAGGAACCCTGACTCTCGAATCCCAAGTCACCCAAATATTCCTTAGGCATGGCTGGAAGTGGGGTGGTCTTTGGAGAAATGGAAAGGACTACCAGCATTTCGAAAAGATGATCGGCGTGAACAAATAAGCATTCACACAGACCCTTGCCGACCCTCAGTAAATTGCGGTTTTGAGTTGGCCCAATCTAGACAAAATCATCTCGATCTCTAGACAAACCTTAAGAACAGGGTTCTTTTCTCTGCATCAAAAGTTCAAATTCTGTTCGCCACACATTCTTGTCATTCACCAATCGATCAGTACAATTACCTGCCCTATCTGCGGGACACGGAAAAGCTGGACCGCCACAAAAGTCAACCGTCATTCATCCTTCAAGTTGCTTAGACTGCCTGAACTGTAAGAGAGGACAGATTCAGCGTTCATGGACCAGCAAAATAATGAACAGACGCCTACTAACCTACGCCACCTTCGGGACGCTTCTTGCGATGCCGCTTTTGAGCAACGCAGCGCCTCAAAACAAGGTCAGCTTGGATATTGCGCCCCCTCAAGCGATTCAACGCGCGATTCGAGTTGGCAGCGCCAATCCAAACCAAGTCCTTCACTTGGCAGTAAGCCTCCCTCTTTCCAATCCAGCAGCAATGGAGGCGTTTGTTTCAAGCGTTTCCGATCCGGCCAGCCCGAACTATCGACAGTTCATGACTCCGGAGCAGGTTGGTCAGCAATTTGGTTTGCCGAACTCAAAAGTTCAGCAAGTCGTTGACTATCTCAAGAGCCAAGGTTTTAACGTGACCCTGGTCGGAAAGAACCACCTTTCAATCTTGGCCGACGCAACCATGGCTCAAGCATCCAAAGCTTTTGGTGTTTCCTTTGAGCAGTTCCAACCGCTCGACACCACTGACACGGCTACTCCAATCCGGTTTTCTTTTGTGGGAACTCCATCGGTACCCGCTTCGATCGCCAGCTCAATCTTGGACATCAGCGGAATGGAGAATTTCACGGAAGCCAAGCGACAGTACGTATCGCCTTCACAGTTGCGCACGCTCTACTCCACTGCTACTTACTACAACTCGGGTAAGACGGGAGCAGGTCGAACGATCGGAATTTCAAGCTGGGATGGTTTTCGCTTAGCCAATGCGGCAAGCTTCATTTCAAGCTATGGCCTTCCTGTTCCGACGGCAGGCGCCCTATCCAATGTTACAGTCACAACCGTCGATGGTGGGTCTGGCACTGGTGCAGAGAAAATCGAAGGTGACATGGACATTCAGTGCACCTTGGCGATTGCTCCTCTCGCAAGCATCATTGTTTACGATGGCTACGGTGGCGACCTGATCAACGTCTTGACGAAAGAGGTCAACGATAACCTGGCTGACATCATCACAGAGAGCTATGGCTGGGGACTCGCAGCAACAACTGCTGCTTCAGCGCATAATCTTCACCTGTCGATGAGCGCGCAGGGAATCACTTACCTTGCAGCGGCCGGTGACACTGGGACAACAATCAGCACCTACGGCTATCCAGATGTGGACCCAGAAGTTCTGATTGTCGGTGGAACATCGGTCACTACGGACACGACGGGCAACCGAACTACCGAAACCACTTGGACAAGCGGTGGTGGTGGCTGGCAGACGACCGCTCTCTCGTTCAACACAAAACCTTCCTATCAGAGCGCAGTTGGACCTTCTGGCGTAAATTACCGCCTGGTTCCTGATATTGCCGCAAATGCCGATGCCAATACCGGATACTACATGTATTGGCCTGCAGGAACGTATAGTTGGGGAACGATCAGCACGTCAGGAATCTATACAGGATTCGGTGGAACGAGCGCTGCTTCTCCGACAATGGCTGCTTCACTTGCGATTGCTGAACAACAGATCATTGCCAGCGGTGGACTCACTGCCAACGCGGCCGGCAAGCAACGATTCGGACGAATTAACGACCTCCTGTATTCCTACAACGGGAACTCGTCCATTTTCTACGACGTCACTTCTGGAAGCAACGGAACGCTTCCAAACAGCACAACCAGCACTGCGGCAGCAGGTTGGGATACTGCAACCGGTTGGGGTGCCCCTAACTTTGCGGGACTGGTCAACCAAGTACTTGGCATCACAACCAAGGTTTCGAGCGTATCTCTTTCTGCATCGACAATCGAAGGCGGTAACGGAACGACACTGACCGGAACTGTCACACTCAACAGTGCTGCTCCTGCCGGTGGTCAGGTCATTACTTTGACTTCTTCCAGCACCGCGGTTACAGTTCCCGCTTCGATTACAATCGCGGCCGGCGCATCGAGTGGAACGTTCAATGTGACCACCTCAACAGTGGCTACATCGACGACGGCTACGGTTACGGCTGCCATGTCAGGAAGCAGTGCAACGGCAAGTCTCACGCTTACCGTGCCTCATCCCTCATCTTTGACCTTGAGTAGTTCATCAGTCATCGGTGGTACTTCGGTGACTGGAACCGTGAAGCTCGCAGAAGCTGCTCCAACAGGTGGGTTGGTTGTGAACTTGAGCTCTTCAAGCACATTGGCTACCGTTCCAGCAACGGTAACCGTGGCTGCGGGAGCAACCTCAGCGACGTTCACAGTCACTACAGTTGCCTCTGCAACGGCAGGCACTGCCACTATCACCGCGGCATCGGGCAACGGCTCGTCGACCGCTTCCCTATCCATCAGTGCCACAACCGTGAAGTCACTGAGCCTGAGTGGCACCAGCGGCTACGGTGGTCTTGGAACGGTCATTACCGGTACCGTCACCTTGAACGGTGCCGCTCCGTCAGCTGGTCTGACTGTAGCACTGTCTTCCACAAGCACATCAATATCTCTATCGGCGACGTCAATCTCCGTTGCCTCTGGAAAAACGACTGGCACATTCACATTCACTGCGGGTGCAGTCAACACCTCAACGGCGGCTTCGATCACAGCGTCAGCTGGCGGTACATCTACCAGTGCGACGTACACGATCAATCCAGCCGCGATGAGCTCAGTCAGCTTATCTCCGACATCGGTCCTTGGTGGTGTGGCCAACTCTACGGCAACTGTGACTTTGACCTCACCAGCCGGTTCAAACGGAACGGTTGTGACGCTTGGATCAAGCAACACTTCTGCCGCTACACTGCCAGCTTCGGTTACAGTTGCGGCGGGCCAGAAGACAGCGACAGTCACGGTCACAAGCAAGGCAGTCAATTCCAACGCATCAGTTACGATCACAGGCACAAGTGGAGTTTCCAAGACGGCGACTCTGACAGTGACCGCAGCAACCCTCTCCGGACTTACTCTGTCGGCCTCGACTATTCAAGGCAACAGCTCGAATACGGTAACGGGTACAGTAACCCTCTCTGGACCAGCAGGCCCATCGGGTGCGGTAGTCACATTGAAGAGTTCCAACACAACCGTCGCCCCCGTAGCGGCCAGCGTCACGGTAGCAGCAGGAGCCACAACTGCAACATTCACGATCAAACCGACCAAAGTCACAGCGAACACGGCGGTAACGATCACTTCGACCTACGGTACAACGTCCAAAACGGCTAGTTTGACGGTGACCCCCTAAAGAAACATCTGCAGGGTGCCGAAACACCCTGCAGAGACCAACTAAACCGAGAAAAATGGTACAGAACCTCCCCGCACCACAAGTTTATAGTCACGAGACTCACCTCCAGCCACCTCCTGTGAGTTATTCATTCACTCGAAGCGGCCGTCGAGCTGTTGCAAGTGATCTCTCCATAGTCATTTGGGATCAAGCTCGCGTTTCCTACCTTGGAACACTGGAAAATGCTCAATGGATCGAAGCGATCACTCAGGGCAGGAATGATTCAGAGAGTCAGTGGGAACAGACAGAGTGCAAGACCCAAGTGTTCGGAAAAGTATCGCAGACTCTTGAGAAAAACATGGGTTGGAAGCAGTACCAGTTCTATGTCACGTTTTATCATGAGGGCCGCCAATACGCAGGATTCGCAGTCCTCAGAAAACGCCCAGAAGAATATGCACTCCTTCACCTAGAATGGGGAATTGAAGAGGTTCAATAATCAAGCCATAATCAAGAAGATCCTGCAAGTCCCAGCAAGGGCTTGCAGGATTTTTCGCTTATTGGAACATCGATTGGCGTAAACAATCAAAGGGGACAAGGATATGATCGCAAATACATCCAGACGCACCATACGGAGACTTCGCGCTCAAGGGTTATCGATCATCATTTGGAGCTATAACCGTCTGACCTTCTTAGGCACCTTGGATGATGCTCAGTGGGTTGAATCTGTGACCCAGGAACGGGCCAACGAGGACGATGCGTGGGCCGACATCGACGTTCAAAACCAAGTGGTCGGAAAAGTATCCGAAGGATTGGCCGAATGCCGCGAGTGGCGCCAGCATCAATTCTTTACGACCTTCATGTGCGAGGAAAAGGAGTATTCGGGATACGCAAGCATCCGAAAGCCCCCAACCGATATTGCCCAACTGCATTATGACAGCGGGTTTGACCACGTTCAGTAAGCGGCAAGCTCAGGAGGTCTAGGCGCACTGCCGTTTCGCTCCAGCCAATCGGCGTGATGCGCCCTTCCTGTCTCTCGAAGCCTTTGTAGGTACGGGATCCAGTTGTACCCGTGGACACGAGCGTGTAGTGGACCGCCTTCATCAGCAACAACTTTGAAAGGATCACCCAAGCAACATTCGCTCGCCATACGAGCAAACTCTTCCTGCAGATACCTTCCCTGCTCTTTGACCAATTCGGTGTTGGCTGCGGCGACGTTTGTCGTCTCGTGGGGATCTTTCTTTAAGTCATAAAGCATCCACTCTGAGAAATCCTTGATCCCAGTGTGTTGGGTATGAATGAGTAACCAATCGTCCCATCTCATTGATCTCTGCAAGCTCCATGCCCCCTGACTCAGAAACAGTCTTTCTCGGTCCGAGGCCAGAGCATCTCCTCGTAGGACAAATGGCCGCCCTTGCCAATTCCATTGGACCATCTCATCTCTTCCCTTTTCGCTGGCAATATCTAGAATCGTTGCCGCAAGGTCCAAGTGATAATGAAATCCTTCGATGACGTGGTTCTTGAATGCCGAACCAGGAATTCGAATCACTCCAGGAATGTGGTTCGTGAATTCATCCGCAGTCTGGTGGTCGCCCCAGATATTCAGCTCCCCAAGATTCTCGCCGTGGTCGGCAGCTACGATGACGATCGTTTCTTCATCAATCTGGAGATCAGCGAGTATGTTCATGATGCGCCCAACATACTGATCTGCATATCGAACTCCACAGTCATATCCGTCTATGTGGATCTTGGCATCATCCAGACTGGCAATTTCGCCTCGCCCCCATGGCCAGAACTTTGGGTTCATATTTGAATCGTAATCGGGCACTTCTCGGGCAGAATGAGGCCCATAGGACTCTCGTTGCTTCTCTAAGACGTCTGGAACCAACCAAGGATCGATTGGGTCCCCTTCAAATGGATTCCCAAATTCCACAGGAGTGTCGTAAGGGGTATGCGGGTCCCACATGTTTACATGGAGGAACCAATTATTTTGCTTGCCCCGGCCGTTCAGCCATCGCTCTACCTCAGCGAATATCTCTTCTGCATTCTCTAGACCACCTCGCCCTGTGTCGATCGTTTCATGGAATCCGTAGACCATCTGGTACGCACTGTGCCGCCTGGGGAATGGGCTTATAGATGCCGTCCAATACCCGCATCGCGTCAAGATAGAAGCCAGAGATCGGTTTGCAGCGTCCGACCGAAAATCTCGCGAACGTCCTTGAATTGGCAAATCGGCACAAACTCCACCGTGATTCACCACTCCAGTCTGAGTACCGAACCGCCCACCAAAGAAACCGGTCCGACTCGGCAGGCAAGGGGTGTCTGAAGCATAGAGGTTCCTAACAATAGCCCCATCTGCGGCTAGCAGATCGATGTTGGGACTGGTATTCCGGTGGTATCCATAGCACCCAAGATGGTCGGGCCGCATCGAGTCGATATCAATGTAAAGAATTCGCATGCTTTCCTACTTGTGCACTCCCTTCAATTCACGAGAATGATCGATGGGGTTTCGCAATTCCAGGTCCACCGCAGGAGTGCCTTCACCAGAAAGGCTCGCAGATACAGTGATGTGGTGAGTTCCGCCTGTGGCCTCCGATAAATTCCACTCAAGATGCTTGTAGCCATGAGCTTCCGAAACCTGATTGATAACCGGATTACCATCTAACTTCACCTCGATAGCCGAGGCGTTAACCTTGTCGGGCACGATCAAAACCAGTTTGGTGAATCGCGAGCCGACAGTATTTTCAAAGTCGAAGGAGACAGGATTCTTGGTCAAGACTGCCTTTTGAGATCGAATCGGTGTGAGTTCCCACGTATTTTCAGCACTTTGAACAAGCTCAAATTCATGGTCAATATTCTGAAGCGCAGGCATCAGATCCTCCGGAAAGGCATGTGCATGTCGCGCCGTCTCCCATGTTTTTACGGCCGCAAGAATCTCCTTTGAGTTTGGATTGTGATGAATCGCATCCAAACTGGTTGTGATGCAGAACCCAGCATCAAACCCCGCAGCTCTCGCGAGCAACCATTGAATATCTTCTACGGTGGTTTGTGAATTCATCAAGAACCATCCGAGCATGCCAGGCATGAGGTTTCGCTTGAAATACCTTTGATTCTTGAGCCTGTACAGGGTTTGACTCTTTCTAAATCCGGCGTACCAAGGCTCACCCCAGTTCATTCGGGTGTAAATATGCCAATTGAAAGCTCCAGGATTACTTGCATCGTTGATGACCTCTCCCTTGATCGAAGAATCCAAATGATCAAACCAAGTCTTGGCGAACAACGTTCGACCGTATTGGCCCATTCCAGTCGACCAGTTCCCTTCTAATCCATCCATGGAAAGCTGAAGCATTCCGGTGTGGTTGAAAAGCTTAGCGATATTCGTAGCGACTTCCTTACTCAATTCGGCGTTGGTCAAGAATGTCTTATAGCCATGATCCATCAACTTTGCGATCCGGTGACCTTTTTGGTGACTGGTCTTTGCTGTCCCAAACGCACCCCGTTTGCACTCTAAGAGCTTCCATGGAGCATCATTCGAAACGTGTCCATACTCAATCAGTTCGTCACCAATCCGGACCGTCTTCAAAGTGTTGTTCGACATCTGGTTGAAGAACTTGGGATCTGCAATCTCAATTTCCGTTTGATCGGCGGTAACTGAGTTGACAAGTGTGCTCGCACCTACTTCAGCCAATCTGGGATCAGGCTTGGGAGTGACGTAAGGATCATTCGTTGTGATGAAGTTTGATAGGGTGTGGATACCAAGTCGAACCCCTTGAGCTTTCGCCTTCTGCACACATTCCTTCAAGCTATCCCAGCCTTTGGGAAAACCACTGGGATCCAGCTTGAAATGGCCCCAAGTTTCGAAACCACCATCGGTGTAGAGATATTTCAGTCCAGCAGCCTTCGTGACATCAATACATTCCTGAAGATTGTTGGCGTTATAGCCCATGACGAGGTAGGACTCATGAGCCGTTGGGCTAAGCTTGCCCCAGATTCCGTCGATCATCGGATGCGGTAGCCCTTCGGCAACCTCGATCTCGCCAATTGTCTCTAGCGCCTTCGACTTAGAACAGCCAAAGAGAGCAACCTTACTGCCGACTACTCCGCCGTCTTTGAAGGCAGGTGCGGTGTAGAACTTGTGCCCCCAATTCTCAATGATCCGAGTCTTACCGCGGTCACGAGTGTAGGCCTGGACGACTGAACCAAAATCCGTTGGTCGGGCAGTATCTCCCCTGTAGTTATCGGTTGCGGCATCTCGATCATTCATGTCAACGATATTGCCAGTTGAAAAAATATCGTACGAAGGCTCGATGTCGTCTTCGGTGTTGGGGTATCCACCCAGCGTTTTGACGTTGAGAACTTGGAGCCCGAATGCAATTCCTTTCCCTTGCACTACTCCAATTGTTTCGCCGATGGACTCCTTAAGTGTGGTGGCGTACGGTCCCCAAACAACGGTCTCTACTCCAGCCTTGGGGGTGAGCCTCGTTAATTCCATTGAGAGATGGGCACCTTGAGTTCGAACCTTTACGATTGCCTTAATCGCTCCAAAATCGAGCACGACTTCCTGCTTATCTACTCTCCAGCTTGCCGCTTTCGGTTCCAGAACCTGATTGCTTAACTTCAGGGTCAGCAAAGGAGATGGGTGATTGGGCGGCACCAATTCTGTGCTCCCGTGCAATTGAATGGATTCAATCCATCCCGACTGATTGATCGATAAAGTTAGTTCCCCAGCATGAACAGTGGTTAGGTTCGAACCCACCATCGCATATCCCCCTAAAAGAGCAAGAAGCATCACAGGGGCAACTTACCACCAACTTCGGTCCAATCGGGCACTTAGTCCCTAAGAATCAGGATGGAATTTTGGACCAGTTTTGGAACGCAAGTGGATTCCAAAACTGGCCTGACACGTTTGATAGAGTTTCAACCCAATGCTTGGGTCAGATCAGCAATCAAGTCATCACCGCTTTCTATTCCCACAGATAGTCGAATAAAGTCAGGAGTCACACCGGTGGTGAGTTGCTCTTCCGTAGTCAACTGCTGGTGAGTCGTCGAGGCAGGATGAATTACCAGGGACTTGGCATCACCCACATTGGCCAACAGGGAGAAAATTTGAAGCTTGTCGATGAAAGCCTGAGCAGCTTCGGAATCTCCTTCAATGCCAAAGCCCACAATCGCACCATATTGTCCTCGATAGTGATACTTCTTGGCTTCGGCATGGTCGAAGTGACTTTCTAATCCAGGATAATTGACCCACTTGACTTTAGGATGGGAAGCAAGGAATTCTGCAACGCGTTGGGCGTTCTCGGAGTGCCGTTGCACTCTAAGGTGGAGAGTTTCCAAGCCTTGAAGCAATAAAAAAGCGTTAAATGGCGAGAGCGCCGCTCCCGTGTCTCGAAGACCACCAATTCTGGCCTTGATCCCAAAGGCAACATTTCCGAGTCCTGGGAAATTGCCAAAGACGTCCCAGATATTCAGGCCGTGATAGGACGGATCAGGTTCAGAAAAGCCAGGGAATTTGCCGTTACCCCAATCAAAATTCCCACCGTCAATCACTACACCACCGATTGACGTCCCATGACCACCGATAAATTTGGTAGCTGAGTGGAGAACGACATTGGCACCATGCTCAAACGGCTTCAGCAAATAGGGTGTTGGAAGAGTGTTGTCGATCACGAGTGGGATACCGTTTCGCGTGGCAATCGCGGAGACTGCCTCAAATGGGAATGTGTCCAGCTTTGGATTTCCCACCGATTCGCCGTAGATCAACTTGGTCTTTTCATTGATTGCCTTCTCAAACGATGTCGGGTCAGATGGATCCACAAATCGCACGGTGATTCCATATTTGGGCAAGGTGTAGTGAAAAAGGTTATAGGTTCCTCCGTACAGAGATGTTGATGCAACGATTTCGTCTCCAGCACTTGCAATGTTGGTAATCGCCAGCACTTCTGCTGCTTGCCCACTCGCAGTGGCAACGGCAGAAGTCCCTCCTTCCAATTGAGCAACTCGGCGCTCAAACACGTCCGTGGTCGGATTCATGAGCCGGGTGTAGATGTTGCCAAATTCCTGGAGTCCAAAGAGTCTGGCGGCATGCGATGTATCATCGAAGACGTAGGAAGTGGTCTGGTAGATCGGAACCGCTCGGGATTTGGTT
>Ga0164297_10001115_pt1 | contig 29587 bp, 34 predicted proteins | sample GEODES058metaG_FD_113539 | JGI IMG/M metagenome (GOLD analysis project Ga0164297, IMG submission 113539) | Dystrophic lake water microbial communities from Trout Bog Lake, Wisconsin, USA - GEODES058 metaG | ecosystem: Environmental > Aquatic > Freshwater > Lake | place: USA: Trout Bog Lake... | reverse complement strand
TCTATATAAAAGTTACCTTCTATACAAACAGGACATATAACTCCTGGTAAAGCTGATGACATTTGCATAGCTGTTAAAATTGGTAAATCTGGAAAACTTTTATAATTAATATCAAATATTTCTAAAAGATTTGCTTCTAATGTAAAAAAATGTAATTCTATATTTGTGGCTTCATAAAATTCTTTCATAGTTATATCTATTGACCAATCTTTTATAACAAAAAATGGTCTGAATACAATTTCAAAAGCTTTTCTATCTAACAATCCTTTTTTAGAATAAGCATCAAAAAACATTGAAGGAGTTATTTTTACTGCTTCTTGCCAAGGCCGTTTTATAAGATAATCTGTAATCATATTCCATTCAAATTTCATTGATATTAATGTAGCTAATATTGTACCAACAGATGTTGCATAAATAGATTCTATATCATTTATGTTCCAAAAATCATTTTCTTCTAAAAATTTTAATATACCCAATTCAATATATCCTATTGGACCGCCTCCGGAAAGAACTAGATGTTTTATTTTATTTTTTTGTAATTTATTTTTATTTTCTTCATTACCATTTTCTTCATTACCATTTTCTTTATTACTATTTTCTTTATTATCATTTTCTTCTTTACCATTTTCTTCTTTATTATCATTTTCTTCTTTATCATTTTCTTCTTTAACATTTTCTTTATTATCATTTTCTTCTTTACCATTTTCTTCTTTATTATAATCTTCAAAATTTTCCATTAAATAAATATTTTAAATTATTTTTATTTTGTTTTTTTCTAATATATTAAAAATGACAAATATATTTACATTAGAAAATCTTGAGGATTTCTCTGAAAAAATAAATATTGACGATCTTTATGAAAAAAAAAGACAACATGATTTAACACAGCTTGCATTATTTAACAAACTTTTAAATCGCATTCATGTAAAAATAAAGACAATATCAAGACAAAAAATAGATGAACAATTTTGTTGGTTTGTTGTACCTGAAATTATGATTGGTGTTCCAAAATATGACCAAGGAGCTTGCATTGCTTATTTAATGGATAAACTCAATGAAAATGGATTTGCTGTTAGATATACTCATCCAAATGCTTTATTTATATGTTGGAAACATTGGGTTCCATCTTATGTACGTACCGAACTCAAGAAAAAAACTGGTATTATTATTGACGAGTTTGGGAATAAAGTTTCAGAAGAAAGTGATGAAATAAATTTTAATAAAAAGAGTGATCAATCAAACAATTTTGAAAATATGATGTTCAAAAGAAAAGATAATAATATACAATTACAAAAACCACAGAAAAAATTTAATCCTATTAATTCTTATAAACCTCAAGGCTCACTCATATACAATGAAGATTTATTAAACTCGTTAGAAAATAAATTTATTTAATCCTACAACATATGGTTATAATATATGATTATAATATATGGCAATAAGAAATTTGGACACTGAATTTGAAGAAGAATATGAAGACCAAAAATATTTAGAAACAACAGAAGAAGCAATAAACTTTGCGTCAAATTCACTTAATATGACTATAGAAGAATATAATAATTATGTTTATGATTATTGTCAAGGAGATGAATCAAAAATTCAAAAGTTTAATGAATCATTTGTTAGACAATATGAGAGAGATAAATATCATAACAGATTAGATAATTTATCTTGGTTTGTTAATCTTAGACATCAGAAATTTTTAGAACAAAATGCATCTAAAAGTAGTAAAAATGAAGAAGGAATTGTAAAATCTAAAGGAATCCAAAAAAGCAAAAAGAGCAAAAAAAGCAAAAAGAGCAAAAAAAATAATAAAAAAAGCAAAAAAAGCAAATCAAAAAGTAAAAAAAGCAAAAAATAACAAAAACAAATCAAAACAAAGAATAAAAATTATATAATTATATAGTATATGGATAAAAAGCGTTCTTTAGATGGAGAATCTAGTAAACAATCAGAAGAAAAATTATATAGACAAGCAGACAGCAGCAGAACCACACCACCACCACCTCTTCCAGCAGCAGGAGCGGCAAGAGCTCCACCACCTCTTCCATCAATGGCACAGATAGCAGCAGGAGCGGCAGCAGCAGCAAGACAGAGAGTTATAGATTTAGATAGAAAAAGAATGTTTCGCGAAAATGTGGTGCAAGGAATAAGAGATGCTGCACCGTTGAATGTTCAAAGTATAATGGGAAGTGGAAGTCCTACACCTGAAGCGATGTTACAAGGTAGTCACAAACCAACGCATTTTAATTCAATTAGTAAAATAAGAGAGTATTGTCCTAATTTAGAATGTGAAGGCGGTGTAAAAAGTATAGGAGGGACCAAAAAATTAAGAAAAATAAAAAGCAAAAAGAGCAAAAAGATCAAAAAAAGCAAAAAGAGCAAAAAAAGCAAAAAGAGCAAAAAAATGAAAAAGAGCAAAAACAAAAGGCAAAAATAATATAATTATTTAATATAATGGACCTAGTAGGCGAATCAATTAATGATGAATTTGCAGCTGAGGCGCCTCCAAATCCGGGTGCACAAGAGCAAATCAGAAGAATAACAATGGAACAAGAGCAAGAAGAAATAAATCAAAGAAAGGCAAGGCTGTTGAGTAGCATTATTGAAGATATTACACGCTCTGACCCTGATACTGAGGGTGAGTATCGTTTGGAAACTTTTCTGCCTAATGAAGAACTTGAAAGAGGAGGTAATGGAATAGTGAGTAGATTTATTGATTTTATATCAAGAGAAGATGTTTTACATTATATTTTTCAGATTTTTTCTAAAAGCGATTATGATTTTGGTTTAATTAAAGATATTTATAATAATCAATTTAAAGAAAACGAAATGCAAGAAGGACAAGCAAAAATAGAAAGAGAACAACAAGAACGATTTAAAAGACAAGAAGAAGAAACTATGAGACTTATTCAACAACAAGCTATACAAAATAATCCTTTAATGCAAGGAGTATCAGGTGGAGGAGCATCAGGTGGAGGAGCATATTATCTACAAACTCCAAATGTTCAACCACGTCAACATTCTGGACTAACTCATGATTTAGCTAATGTTGGTATTAACAATGAACCTATGGATATTGATAATAATCAAGAAGTCCTTATGGATATAGAAGGCGGAAGAGTAAAAAAATCTAGGAAATCTAGAAAATCTAGAAAATCTAGGAAATCTAAGAAATCTAAGAAATCTAAGAAATCTAAGAAATCTAGAAAATCTAGAAAATCTAAGAAATTTTAATATTATAAAGTTATTTAGGAATATATGTAATACTAAAAATAAATAATTTTATATTATTAAAATCAACAAAAAATTTTTAAATTAATTATTTTCTTTAATATAATATATAAATGGCTCGTCATCATCGTCGTTCTCACCGTCGCTCGCATTCTCGTTCTGCTCATAAGTCTCGTTCTATTGGAAAGGTCGTTGCGCTAAGTAAAAAGGCTGCCAAAAGTGCAAAGGTCGCATGCAAAGCTGTTAACAAAGCCGCTACACGTGTTATGAAGGCTGCTCGTAAACATTCTGCTTCTGCTATTAAGTCTGCCTCTCGTAGTCTCAACAAAGCACTTAAGAAGACTGTCAAGGCTGGTCGTAGTGCTCAAGTTGTTGTCCATAAAGGTGGTAGTCCAGGAGAAATGGCCCACCATATGCCTCACAAGCAGATGTAATAAATTTACATAACTTATTAAATAAAATATATAATTTATAATTTATAATTGTTTGTTAATAATCAATTATAAATTTTTATAATATTTAGTTATTCATTGGGTTTAGAAAAATCATTGAAATTTATTAATTCTTCTTTCAAATTTTCAAGATTATTTATTTGTTTTTCAACCATTTTAATAGCAAGTGACTCAACAATTGCTTCATAAATTTTTATTCCTTCTTCATAATCTTGTTGGCATGTTAAATATAATTCAACAATTATCTCTCTTGCAGTTGTTATAATATTGTCTAAAGATGACATATTAAGCTCAGGATTAATACGGATATGTTTTTTACCTGTTACAGGGTCATTATAAACAACAAATAAATCATCAATAATATTAATAAGATTACTTTGTTTATCATTAACAAAAGAAATCATCTTTCTTAAATTTTGAGCATATTTAACAAATAAACTATTATGATTAGAACTTCTATATTCTCCTAGTTTATCTTTATTATTTTGAGAATCTGATTCTAACTCTAAATCAGAATCAGAATGAGAATCATTTAAATCATCTGTATTTGTATTTTCTCCTCCTTTTTGTGCTTCCTGCTTTTCTTCTTCTTCTTTTTCTTTTTGATTATGTTTAATTTTTTTGCATATTTTACCATTTTCATATTTTTTCATTTTTATTTGTCCAAATTTTTCAAGATCTGGTGGCAATTCAGTGTCTCCAGTAAATGCTTTATAAAATTTATCTAAATCAATTCTATATTTTTCTTGCATTTCTTTACTCCTTCCTTCAAATTTACCAGTTTTATAGTCGTAATCATCATCATAATATAACTGTTCTAGTTCTTCTATTCCTGGTTGAAATGCAAGTGTTGTAGTTTCTTCATTATCAGAATCATTATCAGAATCATTATCAGAAAGACCAAAATTACACAGTTTAGGTTTTACATTAATATTTTCAGCATTTTCATCTAGAATTTCATCATTATCTTCTCCTTTTAATTGTTCAATATGTTTACTACATAAATTTAATTTAGTTACTTTTACTTTTACACCTTTTGGTATTTGATTTTTTTGAAAAAATGATTTACGAACTTTATTTCCCCAATAATCATTGTATTCATATTCTGGATTAATAGTTGTTACAATTGCAGCAAATAAATGTGCAATTTTAATATAAAATTTAGCGATTTCATTGCATATTCTTTTTCTCTCTTCACCTTTAGGCATATTTAATTTTTCAAGTTCATCTTTATTAATGTAATAAATTTTTTGTTTTGATTTATTTTCTGATTCTTCCTGAGTTGTTTCTGAATCTGAATCTAAATCTGATTCTGATTCTACATTTAACACTGGATCTATTTCTTTTAATTCTTGTACTGGTACTGGTTCTTGCTTTAGCTCTGGTACTGGTTCTTGCTTTAGCTCTGGTACTTGTAATGGTACTGGCTCTGGCTCTTGCTTTAGCTCTGGGTTTTCAACAATATTTTTCAAATTTAAAGAATCTAAATCAATATTAGAAGCAAGAGCAACAGCAGGAGCAGCTGCAACAGGAGGAGCAACAGCAGGAGCAGCAATAGGAGCAACAGGAGCAACAGCAGGTGCAACAACAGGTGCAACAAAAGGACCAACAGCAGGTGCAACAAAAGGAGCAGCAACTTCAGATATAGATTGTTCAACAAGTTCGCCATCTATATCTTTATCAGCTACATATGGCATTTCTTGAACAATATTTTGATATGGCGAATAATAAGGAGGAGGTGATAAAGGTTGTACTTGCATTCCATAAGGTACATTATACATGTATAAATTTGGGTCATCATATTTTACAAAATTAGGTTTTGGTTGATAATAATTTTGTTCTTCATTATTAACTATTTCGTCTTTTTCATCTTCAACTGCACCACCAACCATTCTTTTAGAAATGTTGTCAATTTCTAAATGATTGAAATTTTCATCAATTATATCAGATGTGAGCAAAACAAGTTTTTCACAATATTCCTTTTTATATAATTTTCTTAAATTCTCAAAATCCATTGTTAAGATGTAATAAGTTGCAAGAAAATCTAATTGTTCTTCAAGTGATAAATTTGCTGGAACTTCATCAAAACCAGATTCATTATGAGTAGCTAATTTTGTTGATTTATTTCCCATATAATAAATATATATAATAAAATATATAATAAAATTGAATTAAAAACAAATTATTATTATGAAAAGTACAATATAATGAGTCTGCAAATTAGTAAAAAAAGAAAAGAATCAATAATTAATAAAAAAGATTTATGGAATGTGTTTGACGTTGAAATTAAAAATTCATCGCAATCAAATACTTGTTTACCGTTAGAATGTATGTATCGTTCTAATGGGAATCGTGAAAATTGCGAATCATGCGAATCATTTTTAGCATTTTCAGAAGAAGGATTTCTAGCTTGCACAAATAAAAAATGTGGAATTATTTATAAAGATATTGTTGACCAGACAGCAGAATGGAGATATTATGGAGCAGACGATAATCAAGGTAGTGACCCAACCAGATGTGGTATGCCAATAAATCCTTTATTGCAAGAATCTTCATTTGGTTGTAAAGTTTTATGTAATGGAGGTACCAGTTATGAGATGAGAAAAATTAAAAGATATACTGATTGGCAATCTATGCCTTATAAAGAGAAATCGCAATATGATGAATTTCAAAGAATTACAAACATGGCACAAACTGCTGGAATGCCAAAACTTATTATAGATGATGCAATAAGGTATCACAAAAAAATATCGGAATCTGAGTCTACATTTAGAGGAGATAATCGTGATGGTATAATAGCAGCATCTATCTATATTTCATGTAGAATTAATAATTATCCTAGAACAGCTAAAGAAATTGCAACAATTTTCCATTTAGATGTAACAAGTGCAACCCGAGGTTGTAAAAATGCACTAAGTATAATTAATAATTTGGAGAGAGATATGGATAATAAAGAGAAAACTAATTTTGGAAAAACAAAACCAGATGCATTTATTGAAAGATATTGTAGTAAACTAAATATTAACGGTGAGTTAACAAAATTATGTCAATTTATTTCTAAAAAAATAGAAAAACAAAATTATATGCCTGAAAACACACCCAATTCAATTGCAGCTGGAGTAGTATATTTCATTATACAAACATGTAAACTTAATGTAAGTAAAAAAGATGTTAAAAATGTTAGTGAAATAAGTGAAGTAACTATAAATAAATGTTTCAAAAAAATAGAAAAGATTAAGGATGATTTAATGCCTCAATCCATATTAAAAAAATATGCCGATTAAAAATATAAGCATTTCTTATGTGTGTTAAATTAAATAAATTAATATATTTTGCATAATAAAATATAATTATGGAAAATACAAAAAATATTACTTCAAACTCAGATTCTTCAAACTCGGATTCTTCAAACTCGGATTCTTCAAACTCAGTTCCTTCAAAAGTATTTGTAGTTCCTTATAGAAACCGTTATCAACAAAAATTTTTTTTCTGTAAGCAAATGTCTTTTATATTAGAAAATAAGAATGATTATCTCATATTATTTGTTCATCAATCAGATGACCGTAATTTTAATCGTGGTGCTATGAAAAATATTGGCTTTATTACAATGAAAGAGAAATACCCAAATGATTATAAGAATATTACATTTATTTTCAATGATGTAGATACTTTACCTTTTACTGATATTTTTGATTATGAAACCCAAGAAGGTATTGTTAAACATTATTATGGATTTGAAGAAGCACTTGGTGGAATTGTAGTAATTAAAGGTTGTGATTTTGAGAGAATAAATGGATATCCTAATTTTTGGGGATGGGGAATGGAAGATGCAACATTACAAAAACGCTGCAATAAATATGACATTACAATAGATAGAAGTGAATTTTATCCAATTGGAAGCCCTGAAATATTGCAATTGTTTGATGGAGTTTCTAGATTAATATCAAAAAAAGATCATACAAGAATGTTATTAGATAATGGTCGTGATGGTATAAGAACAATTCATAAATTAAATTATACAATTGATTCAGAATCTTCAAATCCAGATGATAATAATCATATTATTTTGGATGACAAAATTAAATATATAAATGTTACACAATTTCAGACATTAGTGCGTTTTGAAAATGAAGGATTTTTTGAATATGATTTAAGAGAACCCAAAGAAAGAATTATTTATTCACAAAATGCTCAATTAACAAACAAAAGGGTTGTAACAACAAATGATTGGCAAAATATTCCTTATTATCCAACAGTTGAAGAGAGAAATGCCGAGAGAATAATGGCTAATCATTCTCAAAATTATTTAACAAGACAACAAATACCTATTAATACACCTACAGGTATTTATTCACAACAATATTCTAGGTTAGTTGGTGCAAAACAAAGAGCAACATCAAGTGTATCTATTGGATTAGGAGGTGTAAAATATTAAATGTTTTTTCTTAGTTTCCTATATTTTCTAGATTTTTTAGACTTCTTTTGTTTTTTAGTTTTCTTTAAAATATAATATAATATAAAATTTGTGCAAATCAATATAAATAAATAATTATATTAAAAAGAAATAAAGAAATATGATTCCAATCCAATTAGAAGATTTTGAAAATGTTTATTATATTAACTTGGAACATAGAACTGACCGCAAGGAACATGTAGAAAAGGAATTATCTAATCTTGGAATTAAAAATCCAAATAGATTTAATGCAATTAGAATGACAAATGGTGCGATCGGGTGTACACTTAGTCATATTAAAGTTCTTCAAAATGCAAAAAAAAATGGATTACCTTATATAATGATTTGTGAAGATGACATTCAATTTACAAAACCGACATTATTTAAAGATCAATTAAATGGATTGCTTCAATCAGGTGAAACATGGGATGTTATTTTAATAGCTGGCAATAATTTACCGCCTTATATAAAAATAAACGAGTATTGTGTTCAAGTAAAACAATGCCAAACAACTACTGGTTATATTGTAAAAGAAGATTATTATGATAAATTGATTGAAAATATGAGAGAAGGAGTTAAAAAATTAATGGCAGAACCACATAGACATTTCTTATATGCAATAGATAAGTACTGGTTTTTATTGCAACAATGTGATAAATGGTTATTAGTTACTCCTCTTAGTGTTGTTCAACGAGTAGATTATAGTGATATTGAGAGAAGATTAACAAATTATAGAAAGGTTATGACAGATTTAGATAAATTAACTATGATAAAAATGAATGAAAAACCCAAAACTTTATAAACTTTATAATTTTTTATAAATTTATGACCTTAATTCAGTGTCTATTTTCCAAATTAGAAATGATAAAGTAAGTCTTTTCATTTGTGTAATTTTTAGAAGGCATATTGTTAATAATACGAAAATGAAAACCAATAATAAGAAGAGTATAATATTTACAATAAGTACTGCAAGTTCAGCATTAGAATTTATAATTTCAACTGTGTCATGTATTGGGGTTGAAATTATACTTTTATTTGCATAACTAAATTTGTATATATCAGAAATATTAAAAGTATTTGTAATATTTCCGATTTTATTTCCAATTATTAATAAATTATTCCAAAAGAATGGTATACTGTTTCGTGCAAGTAATTCAACTCCTCCGACGCTGTATTGTGCACCTGTTCCAACTAAAGAAACAATACTTCCAGAGCATGACTCAATAAGAGTTTGTAAATAATAAAGGAGTACAATTATTCCAATAATAGAGAAGGAAGTGCCTGAAATCAGAAAATAATAATCAAAGTTTATTTTGTTATTTTCTTGTTCCATTTCCATTTTTTTAATAAGAATCTGGTTATTTGAGATGTCTAAAGACTTATTCAAGAGAGAAACAAGTTCTTCCCCATTAATTCCAGCTTGTGCACCACTATAAAGTACTAATGCAATATCCATTTGCTGACCATATTGACTAGGTGAGGCTACAGTAAGTTGCTTGGACATTTTAAGTATGTTGTTGGCTAATATATATTATAATTTTCCTACTTAAAGAAAAATAAAAATCAATTTTTTATTAATTTCTTTAAGTTATTTTTTATAATATATTTTATATCAAACAACAACGATAAAATGAAATTATTAAGAAATTTTTGTCCAAGTTGGAGGAAATAAATCTTCTGTGTTATGTTTTAGTCGTGGACCAAACCAAATAGATGGATAGCAAACTATTTTATCAGGATTATTATTAAAATATGCTCCCCACCAACTAAATGTACTATTAGCAATAATATTATTCTCACACATACTCATTAAAAGCATTTCTTCCCAATCTTTTGTTTCATCCAAAATATTTATAAATTCTAATTCAGGAAAAATTTTAGCTAAATTAAAAATTATATTTTGTACTTCATAATAATCCTGCTTTTCTGTAAAATAATATACTTTTTTTAGATCTGATACATTTTCAAGAATTTTATTCAATGATTTTTCATAATAACTTTCTTCAAGAATAGGATGAGTATTTTGAATATGAATGTAATCACCAATGCGAAAATGCATAGAAACACTATTTTCAAAATTGTATTTATTAAATTTTTCTTTCACTTCTGATTTTCTTTTTTCAAGCTCAATTATATCACATATTTCTTTATAATAATTTTCAAAATATTTATAACTTTGAAAATAACCATAAAATAATATATCTTTACCAAAAATTTTTGGAATATTATAATATTCAAAACCTTTTTCTCTCAAGACTTCTATTTTAGGAAGTGAATCTTTGACTAAAAATTGGAGTGAAGATAGAAATGAACTCCAATAAGTTGGTCTTTCTGTAATGCCTGGTGTTTTCCCAATATTAGGTAATACAAATTCTTGATTTACATCCAAAGCATAACTAAATGCAGCAAATATTTGAAATAATTGGTTACCTAAACCACCCATAATATGAACACTAATCATATATAAGTATTTTAATATATTCTTATATGATTATTTATAATATTTATATTTTTTAGTTTTTAGTTTTGTTATTTTATAACTCAAAATATACAAACTTAAATAATATGTTACAATATAATCTAATATATGAGTCAAGTGATTGATATACATTATCAAAATGTTGTAAATGTATATAATGCAAGTTGTCTCTTTTTTCTTCAATTTTCTTACGAAGAATGGGTAATGAATTGTCTTAAAAAACTCTTTAAATTTCATTTATATTCTTTACCAATAATTATTGTGGATTTAGGTTGTGGAAATGGTTGTTTTGTGAATAAATTTATATCATATATTAAGCCGATGAATAATATTGAAACATGTATCGGAGTTGACCCATATATAGAATGGTTGAATTTAGCATCAACACAATCTAATATAACAAAGACAATATGTATAAATGCAAACGATTTTTCTAATATATCACAAGAAAAAATGAATTATTCTCATTTGTTGATGAAAGAAATGATTCATCACATAAATAATTCTACATTACCTAGTGTGTTTTCTGGGATATATAAACAACTTAACAACAATGGAAGAGTTATCATTATAACAAGACCAGTAGAAACAAATTACCCTTTTTTTGAACGCATTCATTATTTTTGGAAGTTAACACAAACTCCATATGAAAATATAGTATTATCTATGAAAGAAGCTGGGTTTGATGTCTTAGTTGAAATTGCAACCTTACCTGTTATTATTGAAAAAAAAGATTGGTTATCATTTATAAAGAATAAAACTTGGAGTGTATTCAGTATGTGTTCAGAAGAAGAAATGAATGATGGTATATCTATGTTATATACAGAATTAGATGACAGTATTACTTTCAATGAGACGCTTATATTTATTGTAGGACATAAGAATATTATAAAAGGGTAAAAAATAACATTAATTTATAATGCATATTATAATTGAATTTTACTAATAAGAATTAATTAAATGATTTATTTCTCCCAGACCTTTTATTACACTCACTACATAAATATTATTTATAAATTTTTTAGGTATAGATAAAACTCCTTCTAAACATTTATTATTATCACTTTCATATTGTACATCAGAAAAAAATAACCTCCCAGTTGCATTACCATTTTCATTTCCATAATAAAGAAATTTACCTGAAAAAATTTTACCAATATTATCTTCTCTTTCAAATTTATATCTAACATTGCCTTCTAATTTATGTATATTCACTTTTAATTGTACCATTTTGTTAAGTATACTTTATATATTATAATTCAATGTTTTTATATAATTTTATTAATAACATTAAGATATGGCTTTAAAAATCAGCAGTAAATTCAAAAACATCTTCTGATTTTGTCTTATTTGCTAATGCATAATCCCCCACTTTCTTTTCAAAAAAATTCGTCTTTCCTTCTAAACTTATTAGCTCCATCCAATCAAATGGATTAATAACATTGTAAATTTTTTCATAACCTAATTGCACTGATAATCTATCTGCTACAAATTGAATATATTGTGTCATAAGTTGAGAATTCATTCCAATAAGACGACATGGTAATGCCTCACAAATAAATTCAGTTTCAATATCAACTGCTTCTTTGATTATTTCATTAATTCGTGTCTTATTCATCTTTTTTATTAATTTTGAGTACAAAAGCACTGCAAATTCAGTGTGGAGTGCTTCGTCACGACTAATAAGTTCATTGGAAAAAGTGAGACCAGGCATTAAACCGCGTTTTTTCATCCAATAAATGCTGCAAAATGCTCCACTAAAAAAAATTCCTTCTACACAAGCAAACGCAACTAATCTAGTTGCAAAAGTACTTCTATTATCATGTATCCATTTTTTGGCCCAATCAGCTTTCTTTTTTATACAGGGATAATGTTCAAGTGCATGAAATAACCTATCTTTTTCTTCAGGTTCTTTAATATATGTGTCAATAAGAAGACTGTAAGTCTGTGAATGGATATTTTCCATCGCAATTTGAAATCCATAAAATGCACGCGCCTCAGCTAATTGCACTTCACCCATGAAGCGTTGGGCTAAATTCTCTAAAACGATGCCATCACTGGCTGCAAAAAAAGCTAAAATAGAAGATAAAAATGAACGTTCCTCATCAGTTAAGCTCTCCCAATGTTTATTATCTTTTGATAAATCAATTTCTTCAGAACGCCAAAAACAATCCACTTGCTTCTTATACATTTCCCATATGCTTTGGTCTTGTATTGGAAACATAACAAACCTGTTATCATTTGGTGTAAGTAACGGTTCTTTATTTGTTTGTGACATCCTAAATAATATATAGCCAAGATTTTATATTTTAATTTAAATATTATTTTAACATTTTATAAATATTTTTATATTTTTTATAAAAATAATTGTGTAAGTGTGTAGAAAATAATAAGGATTTAATATATATGAAAATTATACAAATTGTCCCATCACAAATTGTCCCATCACAAAATGGTTCATCACAAAATGGTTCATTACAAATTATTCCAATACAAAATGCCTCATTAAAAAATGCTTCATTGCAAAATGCTTCGTCACAAAATGCTTCGTTACAAATTATCCCATCACAAATTTCTTTAGGAAATCGCGATCAATATTTACTACAAATAGAGGCACAAATTCAAGATAAAAGAAAATGGTTATTAAATAAGCGTAAAGTTTTAAAAAAAACTGTAAAAGAAAATAAATTTTTAGAGGGAGTAAAATCTGATTATGAAAAATATCATAATTTTATTGTAAATCAAAAACAACAACAAATTAAAGCTATGAGTTTATTAAATCAATATATTGGAGATATAATTGTTAGTGGTAAATTGACTGAAAAAGATATTCAACAAACAAAAAATGAAGAAAAAGAAATATTAGGACAAATAGATAAAATAAAGAATGATTTAGATGAAATTATGAAAGAGTAATAAATAATCTTATTAATATATAAATGGCTACTATTGAACAAGTTAAGCAAAGTTTAGCAGAATTAAATAATGCAATTGGTCAAAAAAATGCGCAAATTACAGCATTTAATACTGCTGTAAGACAGAGAGTAAATGCAATAAAGGATGTTATAACTGGTTTAAAAAGATTGAATGCAGATGCAATTAATAGATTAAGAGATATAGAACAACAACTTGCTACTGCAAATGCAGAGTTAGAAAGGACTAAAACTCAGTTAGATGCTGTTAATGGACAAAATCAACAATTAAATCAAAGAGTTAATGATTTGCAACAAGAAATAGATAGATTAAATCGGGAAAGAGGTGCAACTGTACAAGATATTGCTGAAATTGCGGAAACAATACGAAATATTAGAGCTCAAGTGGATGCAATTGTTCCAGAAAATCCTGATTTAATTAGAGAATTAACTGCTTTAGAAGAAATATTGAATAGAGGACCTGGTGCAAATGGAGGAGCTGGTGCAAATGGAGGACCTGGTGTCGGAGGTGAAGCAAGAGGAGGGGGAGGACCTGTGGCTGGCGGATGGCAAGCTCAACCATTTGTACCACCAGAAGAGAGACAGAGACAGAGAGAGGCTGCAGCAGTTAGAGAGGGAATACCGAGAGAACAATGGGACATAAATGATGATAACTTTCATGGTGGAAGAAAAACAAGAAAAAGCAGAAAAACAAGAAAAACAAAAAAGTATTCCAATAAAACAAAGAAAAATAAATTTAGAAAAAGTCGCAAACAAAAAGGTGGATTTTTAGCAGATTATAGAAATAAAAAACCTGTTGTTTATTTGTACAATAACGATAAAAAGAAGGATAAGAAAAATGATAAAAAGAAGGATAAAAAAGATGATAAAAAGAAGAAAACAACTTCTAAAAAATCTACAACCTCTAAAAGGTCTAAGAGTACAATTTCAGACAGTAATAGTGCATTCAATTTTTAAATTTTATTTGATAATAAACCAGTCATATGTCTTATACTTGGCATATATGCACAATCATCTGGCCATTTATTTGTTCTTTGCAAGTGTATAATTGCACTTGGTCTTCTTCGCAAAGCTTTTATTTTAACACGTTCTTTGAAAACACGCTTCCAAGAACGCTGTACAATTTTAATCCAAAATGTCTTTATAATAGCACAACATCTCTCATCAATATATACTTTTTCAAAGATTTCTGGTTGTAAATAACTATGATGTTTAACAATTTTTTGATAATTGCGAATGGATTTGCGCTTTAAGGGTTTGCCAATAATATTTTCAATATTGTGATAAGCAGATAAACACATTCTTCGCGCGCTTTTCAGATATTCAAATTCATTAATAATGGCATGGTAAGATAGACAAAAACCTTGATTTGAAGTATTATCAGTATTGGGTTCTATTTCAGAATCCGTTTCAGATTCTGTTTCAGATTCTGTTTCAGATTCTGTATCAGATAATGAAGTATGATGATATTCGCCTGCATATGAAGGATCATCTTGACAATCAGTTTTATTTAAAAGGAAATTTCTAGAACAAAAGACAATATAATGATTCAACAATTCTTTATAATCAGATGAATAAAAACCATGAATATTTTTATGATATAACTCAACTAGCCCAAGATATCTAGGAGATGATTTTGTTAAGACATTGTTTGGCATATTTTCTCTCATGTTAATAATATTATATTTTATATTTATATCGTTTTCTATGGAGTTTACCATATTCTCTCTTGAATTATAAAATCAATATAATATTTGATATTTATTTTCAATTTTTTATTTAATGAACATATTTAATGAACATATTTTATGAGAGAATTATATTGTAATTATATATAAATATGAAACTTCCAAAGAACTTCATCAAGATGTTAGAAAATAAATATGTTCTTTACTTTGTTTTATTTTTAGCAATAACTAATCTTTTGGGATATTTATTTTTAGGTAATATTAATGCAATTGTGTTTTTTATTTTAGTTGGATTTTTAGTAGGAAATTTTAGTAAGAATATGATAATTATATTAACTGTTCCTCTTATTTTAACAAGCATTTTAATGGTTGGAAAGAAGGTAAGTGAGGGTATGGAAACTAAGGAATCATCAATTGATGCTGCAAAAGAAAATGCTCAATCAGCTGTTACTTCGGCAAAAGAACATATTTCTAGTGAACACCCTGAAAAAGCTAGCAATTTAGCTGATTTACAATCATCTATTCAAGAAAAAAAAGAAGAAACTAAGACAAAATTACAAACAAATACAGAGAGAAGTTTACCAGAAACTGGAGATGATACACATGAAAGTACAAATGCGCCAGAAGTAGAAGGTGCTGAACATTTTCAATCAAATGGAACCAATAAAAGACGCAATCGTATTGATTATGCTGCCACAGTAGAAGATGCATATGGTGATTTAAATAAAATTCTTGGTGGTGATGGTATTAAGCGTTTAACAGAAGATACTCAAAAATTAATGTCTCAACAAATGCAGCTTGCAGATGCAATGAAAAATATGGGACCTCTTTTATCACAAGCCAAGGACATGTTAAAGGGTTTTGACTTTAAGGAACTTGGAGGAATTGCAAATCTTGCTAAAAGTTTTGGAGGATTAGGTGGACCTGCTCAAGTATAAAGCAAAAATGCAAAAATAAAAAATAAATATATTTAGAAAAAATATATTTAGAAAAAATAATATTTAAATATAAACTTATATTAAATGGTTTGTCCGAATGGTTTTGGCTCATTAGCAGGGAATTGTGTAAAAGGTCAAGTTAGAATACCTCCAAGTTTGTTAACAAACCCAGTTGTAATACAAGAAATAAATGATTTAGTTGAAAGACATAAAAAAATGTTTGGTAATCCACCTATACAAAATTATGAAGTAATTGAAATACTTAAAAAATATGAAAACCCTAATAAAATTAAAATGCTTATGGGAGGCAGAAAAAGAAAAACTCATAAAAAGAGAACACATAAAAGAAAAAGATCTAATAAAACAAATAGACGCAGAAGACATTAAAATTTTGAATAATAAAAACAAAAAAAAACAAAATAATATAATCTTATTATTTGGATTATATTATGTTATAATATATGGCAAAAATATCAAAAAAAACTTGTCCTCCAGGCGTTATATGCTTTGAAAATATTACCTTAATAATTATCATATTTTTATTTGTTATTTTTTGTTACTTGTTTTATGCAAACAATTCAAATTCAAAGCCTTTTTCAACCCAAAAAGTCATTATTAATCAAGAGGTTGAAGAGAGAAAAAGTTATCCAACTTTAAAAAATGAGGGAGCATTTGGTTGGTTCAATTATCCTAGTTGGCCTTATACCAATCTTCCAATGGAAACTTTATATAATCCTCTTGTTCCTCCTTTGAGAGATGAGAGATATATAGTTGGAGATTTAGCATATTCTGTTCCTCCTGGTAGAATCCCAATTAATATATCTACAACTGCAATTGAAACAAGTTATAGACAAATGGGAATATTAACACCATTAAAGAATACAGCAAAAGATAATATTTTACAATTAATGGGACGGCCTCTTTATATACGTCGTAGCAAATATCAATATTATGCAATTTCTAATCAACATAATAATGTAAAATTACCTATTTTGGTAAAAGGACGCAGTGCATTAACTGATAATGGTGTAGATGAAATATATAGTGGTGATACTGTTTTTGTTGAAGGATATAATGAACCATTCAAGGTTACTAAATATGAAGGTGATACAATTAAATATTTACCTTTTATCTAATAAATTTGGTTATGCCAAAATATTTGTCATATCTTGAAGTGTTCCTGTTCCTGAAGTTCTATTATAATTTTCTCTCAAAATGTAATCAGTCAATACTTCTAATGCATTAATTACTTTTTCTTTTTCATTATCACTTCCTTCATCTTCATCATCTTCATCTTCTTCTTCAACGACTTCATCTGATTGATTATCAATATTTTCATTTTCTGGAACTGCAGAAGCATTAGGTTCATCAACAATATCTACTTGTTGTGGTTCTTCTTCAACAACTTCTGGTACTTCTGGAACTGCAGAAAGATTAGGTTCATCAACAATATCTAGTTGTTGTGGTTCTTCTTCAGCAACAACTTCTGGAGCAAGTTCTTGACCTGCAGAAAGATTAGGTTCAACAATATCTAGTTGTTGTGCTTGTTCTTCAGGAACAACTTCTTGAGCAACTTCTGGAACTGCTGAAGGATTAGGTTCATCAACAATATCTAGTTGTTGTGGTTGTTCTTGAGGAGCAACTTCTGAGACTTCTGGTAGTGGAGAAGGATTAGCTTCATCAACAATATCTATTTGTTGTTCTGCTTCAGGAACAACTTCTGGAACTGCAGGAGGATTAGGTTCATCAACAATATCTACTTGTGGTTGTTCTCCTGGAGCAACAACTTCTGGAACTGCAGAAGAATTTGAGCTAAAAATAGGCTTTGAACTTGGGGAATTAGGTACAACTGGAGAGAAGGTAGAAAGTTCAACATTATCAACATCATTATTAGGTGCACCACCTAACATTTCATAATTTTTTAATGTTGATTTAAGAAGATTAGTTGGTTTTCTTTTTCTAAATGTTTTGGATTGAGTTTTATTCTTCTTAGCATGCTTTTTTTTGTATTTTTTCATAGTTTGTTTATTTTTCTTATGCGCTTTTGTTATTTTTCCTTTAGTTAATTTCATTACTATATAAATAAAATAATATTTTTATTTATTAATGACAACAATGAATATATCAAGACAAAGTATTGCAGGAATTTGTAATTTGAAATGCAATCTTTCTTTCAATTATCCAGTGAGTAATTGTACAGCAACAAATCATGGAAATTTAATTCATTTAACTTATGATAATGGTTCTAGTCCTCCAGTAAAATATAATAATAGTGATTATAATGTGCAAGAAGTAGCTATAGTATCTCCTTCTAGACACCTCTTTAATGGTCAACAATTAGCAGGTGAAATATTTATTTCCCATGTATCAACAACAGGAGCTCCACCAGTTACAATTTGTGTTCCCATTACTGTAGGTGCAACAAGTAATGTAATGTTAGAACAAATTATAAATCAAGTTTCAACTGGTGCAGCAAATGCAGGAGAAAGCATGACAATAAAAACAAATTATATATTAAATAATATTGTTCCATCTAAACCATTTTTTAATTATACTTCTCAAAATAGAGAATGGGTAGTATATGGTTTAATAGATGCTGTCCCTCTAAATAATAGAACAATACAAACTTTGAGAAGCTTAATAACTGCTTTATCACCAATTTTAGCAGGTCCTAAATTATATGTAAATACAAGTGGTCCAAATAAAAAAAATAATACAGGAGAGATTTATATTGATTGTAAACCTACCGGAAGTTCTGAAGAAACAACTGAAGTAACTGAAGAAAAGAGTGAACCAGTGAGTTATAGTTTTACTTTAGGAGATATATTTAAAAATCCTATTATTTTATTTCTAATATCAGGTTCTTTATTTTTATTATTAATTTTCATATTTAGTGGATTAATGTCATATTTAACAGAAGGCAAGTTGCCTTCATTATCAGAATTAAAAGAAAAATTAAGTAAAAAAGGAAGTGAATAAACAAAATGAATAAACAAAATGAATAAACAGAATTAAACAGAATAAATAATGAAATTATAATATTATTTATTTTGTAATATATCTAGATGACACCAGTATAACCAATTGGAGCAGCTTCATGTAAATCGTCTAAAATAGGTGAAAATGGAGGAGGGTTAAATGTATCATCTGTTTTATTAATTGGAGCCATTTTACTAACTACTTCTTGCTCTAAAGTATAAGGGAATTGATTATATAAAGTTAATTCACATGATTTTTTTTCCTCAGTAGGAACATATTTTTGCAAACCATAAGAACCACTAGATTCAGCAGAACGCTTAATTAAATCAAATGCAATATAAAATCCAAGAATACCTAAAACAGGATTTGTATAAGAAAATAATAATATGGCAATGACAACTACAATAATCTTTCCATAAACTGTATCAATGAGAGAAGCAGGATATTCGGGTATTTTATATCCCATTAAAATGTAAATAATAAAGAGAATTGTTAAAAGTACTTCGCCTTTTTTCTGTCTTTTAAATAAATCCTGAAGATTGTCCATATATCATAATTGTATATTATATTCTTCAAAACTTCAAAATCAGAGATATTAAAATTATTAAAATTGAAATAATTTAATAAAATTTCCTATATATTATACCTAATGACCTGCACCGAATCAAATTCTCTAAATATTATGAATACCTATCTCGGACAAAAAGGATATACTATTTTGAAAAAAGAATTAACAATTGAACAATGTGCAAATATTAGAAAGGAATTGATGGCTAAACCTATAACACAGTCTGCTCCTGGTTTAGGACCTCCACCAATAACATTTCCCATTTATCGTGAATCACCTAATAAATTCTATTTACCACGTTATTATGGAGAAGCAAATTTCGGAAAACCTAAAACTATCCAACTTTCACAAGGTGACAATATTGATATTACATTTACCGGGTCTCTTAGAGAAATTCAAAAACCAGTTGTATCTAAATATTTGTCGCATGTATTATCAACCCAAAATGGAGGTGGATTATTAGAACTTTTCTGTGGATTCGGAAAAACCTGTTTAGCCCTCTACATTTGCGCACAATTGAAGAAGAAAACGCTTATCATAGTACATAAGGAATTCTTATTGAACCAATGGATAGAGCGAATATCAGAATTCTTACCTAATGCTCGCATAGGAAGAATCCAGGCTCAGATAATTGATATTGAAGATAAAGATATTGTTATTGGAATGCTTCAATCACTTTCAATGAAGGATTATCCAGATACAATGTTCTCAAGTTTTGGTTTAACAATCATTGATGAAGTCCATCATATATCTAGTGAAGTTTTCAGTCAAGCTCTTTTCAAAATTGTCACACTTTATACACTCGGTTTATCGGCAACAATGGAGCGCAAAGATGGAACTACTAATGTCTTCAAAATGTTCTTAGGTGATATATTATACAAGAGCAAGAGAGAAGATGAAGAAAATGTTGTTGTTCGTGGAATTGAATATATATCTAATGATGATGAATTCAACGAAGTTCCTACAGATTGGCGAGGAAATGTCCTGTATAGCACCTTAATTGGTAAGCTTTGCACATTTAATAATCGCAGTGAATTTATATTGAATGTTTTAAAAGATATGATTGCAGAAAATTCAAGTCAACAGATTATGATAATTGCTCACAATAAAAATCTACTCAAATATTTATATGATGCAATTGAATATCGGGAAATTGCCACTGTTGGTTATTATGTAGGAGGTATGAAAGAGAAAGCACTGAAAGATTCTGAGTGCAAAATGGTTATAATTGCTACATATTCAATGGCTTCCGAGGGTTTGGACATAAAAACATTATCAGCACTTATTATGGCCACACCTAAAACGGACATAGAACAAACAGTTGGACGAATTTTGAGAGAAAAACATAATAACCCAATTATTGTGGATATTATTGATAAACACGAAACACTTCAAAATCAATGGAGAAAGCGTAAAACATTTTATAAAAAGCAGAATTATAAAATAATTTGTACAAATAGTAAAGATTATGTTCCAGATACAAGTAAATGGCAACAAATTGCGAAACCTAAGAAATCATCAGACAATACAAATTCAAGAGCAGGTTCAGGAGCAGGAATTGGCAAATGTTTAATAAAAATCCCTAAAAAAACAAAGCAAGTTCAGTCAGAAATTTAATTCCAAAGTTGAAAACCCTTATTTAAAAAGTGGTTATAGTTATCAATCCCGTTTACATATCTAGTAATTGGAGGAGGATTTGCAAGACCTAGATTTTGTGATCCAAGTGTAGTACCTGCAACACTGTAACCAGGAGTATTAGGAACATTTCCCATATATTGATGGTAACCACCTTTTTGCATTTTATTTCTACGTCTAGTATTCTTCTTAGAAGTTCTTCTTTTTTTCCCACTTTTAAACTTTAAGTTATTGCTCATTGTCCTAAATAAAGACTTAAATTTTCTCTTTATTTTTTTCAAACTCAAAGATTTCTTTCCTTTCATATTCTTATATTTATTAGAGATTATTTTCATTTTATTTTTAATATTTTTTGAAAATGCCTTAACACTTACTCCACTATAATTACTTGCATTTTTATTCTTACTTTTTCTTGAACCACCTTTTTGTAACGCACTTGCAGCTGCAGATGCAACATTACTTGAAGCAAAAGGAGGTGTAATGCCATATTGATTATTAAGTTCATTTGAACCAAATCCACCTGAATAAGTAGTGCCATTACCTACATGATTAAAATCAACTTTTAATGGATTTGTAAAAGGCTTTCCTAGATATGAAATTGGTTGAGGTTGATGTTGAAGATTTATTGATGTTGTCATATATATATTGATTTATTTTTTTCTGGAGATAAATCTCTTTTACGAATTACATTCTCTCCTTCATTTGAAACTCTTATCGGTTCCCATTTTTTAAATTTATAATTATAAAAACAAACCATATTAATAACACAATCTAAGTTAACAAATTTATCAATATTTTCATTCTGAAATTCTTCTTCATCATCACTTTCCTCTAATGCATCTAAATTTTGATTTTCTTTAATATTTCTAAATAATTTATTCATCATAACACTACAATTATAATTAGAAATATATGCAATACCCACATAATAATCATCGTCTGTATATAAATGATAAATATCATTTTGCAAATCAGGTTTCACTTTAAAAACAATAACTTTTTCTCTCTTCATACTATTTTCTGAAACCAAAATTTGATTGATTTTATTGAAAGGAATGCATTTGATATCAGTTAATTTACCTTTATGTTTTATATAATTAATAGTTTGTATTTTGTAAGGAAGTTTTTCTATTTCTTTTAATAAATCATCTGTCTTTTGTTTCATTAAAGGTAATCCAAAAACAACTGAATTTTCTAAATATGCAGTTTGTTGCAACTCATTTTCAAATAAATTTTTTAAAAAATGTATTTTTTTTAAAAATTTATTATGTATTTGAGTACCTCCACAATAAAATATATCTTCAACTGCAAAAAATTTAACATGTTTTTTATAAAATAGTGTTCCATATAAAATTGTTCCAACTCCATAACAAAGATTATCTTTGAAAGAAGAATATACAATTTCAATATTATTTATTTTTTTGTTATTAGTAATTTCAAGAATCATACAAACATTTTGTTCTTTAAATAAAGTAAACCATGCAAAATATTTTATACCTTCTGGAATAGCCATAACATAATCAAAATCATAAACCTTCTTATGCACAATTGTTTCATAAGAAAGTTCTATATTCGGAAAAGAACGTAATAATTCCGCTTTTTCTGTATTTCCAATAAACATTCTATATTTAATTATTAATATTTATCTTTATATAGTTTTAGCATTTTCTTTTTTTTCTTTAAATAGTTTTTTCAGAATATTTTTGTTCTGCTTCTTTAAATTGCCTTTTTAAATATATATTATATTCTTCTTTAAATAGTTTTTTTAAATATATATTTTTGTTCTGCTTCTTTAAATTGCCTTTTAAATATATATTTTTGTTCTGCTTCTTTAAATAGTTTTTTTAAATATATATTTTTGTTCTTACTAATATTAAGAAATACTATTAATAAACAGAATAATTATTATTAGAAATGAAGTCAAATGTTTCAATATTTGTTATATTCCCTTGATTATTATTATTTTGATTTAATTGTTTTTTCAAAAAGTTTTTTAATTCATTTTTCATTGAATTAATTTCTATTTTAGTTTCTTGTTTTAATTCATTATTATTTATTGTTTTTATTTCATCTATTGAATTTAAATAATTATTTGCATTATGTTGTCCTCTTTTATTCAATACATTATAAATATTCTCATATTTTTGTTGAGGAATATTTACTAAATCTTTTACCTTTGGTACAGTTAAAGTGTTTTTAAAAAAATTTAATAAATGATGCACTAAAAATATCATTATAATAGAAATAATTGTAATTTGTAATGACCAAAAAAACATAATTGCTTGTATTACTTTAACACAGATAAAAACCATTCTAATTCTTCTGCATTTATTGGATTTTCAAAATTAAAATATTCATTTGCTAAAAAATAAAAATTATTTGGTTCAAAATTTTTATCATTTAAATCTTGTAATCCTTCTACTACTAATTGTATATCTGCTGATTTTCCATAATATTTTGTAACTAGCTTATTATATACATGATAATAAGGTATTTGTGAAAATATTTTCTCCTTTTTAATTATGCTCTTATCTATTAAAAAATTTTCTCTTTTTATAGTAGGAACATCTTGAATTCTCAATTTATATAAATTTTCATTCCCTTCAACAATATAAATTCCATTATCTGTTATAAATTCATCATATTTTTTTGTTTTACTTAATACATCATTTAATTTATGTAAATGATTTTTTAAATCTGAAGGTAAGAACCCATTTATATATATTTTATACTTATTTTGAATTTTATGTTTTTGTTGATTTTGTTGATTTTGTTGATTTTCATTTGTAGCTTTCATTATTATTAATAATTAATATATTTTAAACTATTTAAACCTATTCAATAAAATATTATAAAGATAGAATATGTCTAATAAACCTCAAAATATAGGAATTATTATTATTGATAAAAATGGTGTTGTCAACTCTCTTAAAGTTAAAGAGTTTGATGAAGAAGAATTATATAAAAAATGTAATTTTAAGAAACCTGATGGCTTCATAAAGCAGGTTGATTGGAAGCTTAAAACAGAAGGAAAAAAATGGAATGTTTCTCTTTATGCAAAGACTGATGGAAAGGCAAATATGGAAAATAAATATGATTTCCCTCCACCAATTGATACCACTTTGTTTTTTGGTAGCTGTCTTCTAGTATGCCAAGAAATTAAAGATAATGGTTCTAAAGAATATGTATCTCTTTCAATAGAACAATGGGATAAATTCTATGAGAAGTTATTTGGTGGCTTTGAAAATTTAGCTGATACTGCTGCAGAAGATGAAGAGGAAGAGGATGAACTATTAGCTATCCCATCTGAAAAGAAGACCAAACAAGGTTATTTGAAAGATGATTTTGTTGTAGATGATGATAATGAAGGAGAATGCGAAGAAGAATTCAGTGAAGCTGAAGAAGAATCTGATACCATAGATGATAGTGGTTCTAGTGATGAACTAAATGATGATTTGGAAGGAGAATTAGAGGATTTTGGTTCAGAGTTGTCCGAAGAAGAATATGATTATGATACTGATTCTGTATCAGAATAAAATAATACAAAAAATTGATTAATATTTAAATAATTATTATGAAAGTATAATAATCAAGAATGCGCATCATCCAAAATCCAGAAGAATTCAGAAAAAATATAAGAAGCAAAATTAATGCATTTATAACTAATGAGAAACATAGTAAAAATTTGGAAATAGGAATATATAATTATGCATTGAAAGAGGCGACTGGTCGCAAAGTAGTGAAAAAGTGGGATAATCCTTATTTTGTTCAATTGTATATAGACCAATTACGCAGTGTTTACTTGAACTTGCAAAGGTTACCACAATTAAGAGAAATTATTTTGAAGGAAGAAGTCAAGGCGCACAAGATTGCGTTTATGACACATCAAGAAATGGCGCCTGAAAAATGGGATGACCTTATTCAAGCAAAGATAAAACGAGATAAGACGAAATATGAGACAAATATGGAAGCAGCAACGGATACTTTTAAATGCCGAAAATGTCATACAAATAAATGTACATATTATCAGTTGCAGACGCGTTCTGCAGATGAGCCGATGACTACATTTGTCACATGTTTAGAATGTGGTAATAGATGGAAGTGTTAGAAATTATTAAAAATTGGGTTTTATATTATAAAAATTATAATATTTTTTTATAATATAAATGTCGGAAAAATTTAGGTTTATTTCAGAATTGAATAAATACAAACATGAAAAACAAAGAAATTATGTTGATTTTACTAAAAAAGATAAAAAAAATCTTTTAGAAAAATTGAATATCAAGCACGAAGAAGAATTAGATTGGTTAATAGAAGAAGCAAAAAAGGTGGATAAATCAACTGAACAGCTTTTAAGTTTTATAGAATATACTTCTTTAAAATTACCGCCTTTTAATACATGGGACCCAGACTTTCATAGGGAAATATCAATATATTTAGAAATTAGTCCAGATATTTATGATTATATTAAAGATGAAATAATTAAAATCATGAATAATTCTCCTGGTGCTGCTCCTCTTGCTGCTCCTGTTGCATCTGCTTCTCCAGGTGGCGCTGGTTCTGCAGTTGCCCTAAGTTCAACACCTGAAATAGATGATTTTGAAGTTGACCTTGATAACTTTGATAACTTTGAAGGAGGCAAAAGAAAATACAGAAAAAAATCCAAGAAATCTAAGAAATCTAAAAAATCTAAGAAAACTATGAAACACAGAAAAAATTAAAATATTGCGTTATTTTATAAATGCCAAAAATTGTTAGTAATGATTGGGAGATTAAAAACGGCCCTATTTATTATTTAAGTAGTTGGGGTAAAAATAAGCGAATTGGAAAATATGTGAAAAATGGTTATGAAAACAGTATGTTTGGTATTCCAGTTTTGAAATATGATTTTATGGATGAAGATGGAAAAAAAACAAGAGTTCCAGCAAATGATATAAAAAAAGGATATCTTTTATATGATGACGACCTTCTTGATAGTTTTGAACAAAATGTTATACCAACTCAAGATATGCTTAATGATAATTATGGAACAGCTGGAAAGATTAATCCTTATACTGGTCGTCAATTAGAATATGGAGGAAAGGCCAAAAAATCCAAGAAATCTAAGAAATCTAAGAAATCTAAGAAATCTAAGAAATCCAAGAAATCCAATAAATCTAAGAAAACTAGGAAACATAAAAAGTGAAGAAAAAATTAAAAAATTATTATTAATAATTCATGATTCTTTCATTATTTTTATCAATAAATTATCTGGGAATGCAGGGTCAACTTTTCGCAAAAACATTGTATATTTGTTTTTTTTAAGAAAATTCTTAATAAAATCAAAATCTAACTTAGAGACATTTTTGAATAAATATGGGCTATTTGGTGTTCTTCTTCTTGCCCAATCAGTTGCATGAGTATGTGCATTAATTACATCTTTTAATAAATCTTGTGATTTCAACATAATTGCAAAAATGCTTTCATTCGCAATAATTCCATTACAAATAGTTTGATAAATTTGTTTATTCACTTTTAAATAACGAAAAAATGCCATTGCATCTTCTCTCTTCAATACAAACCAAGGATCATTTTTTAAATGAAATTCTGGACTTAAAAATCTCAGATTTGCTCTTTTATTCATATTTACATTCCAATTCACATAATTATATGAGATAATACTCTTATTCATATTTTCAAGAAACATCTCTCTAAACTTCTCAGGAGAAATAATAGGAACACAAGCTTCCGTCAAAAAACAAAACCATTGATTTGACTCATCTTGTTGACATGCATAAGAGAGAAGCATCAAATAAGCAGGAACAATATGAAAATAAGAAGTTTTTACACATAATTGTTGAGGTATTGTATATTGTTTTATCCATGGACTTGAAATAGTTGCATAGTTTGCATAATGAAAATATATATTGATAATATCTTTATTTGGCTCAATCCAAGATTTCCACAACTCTTCCTTATTCAAAATTTGTTCATAACTAATAATAAAACATAGTGCAACTTTTTTACTCATATTATGAAAAATATATGATAATATGAATATTTCTTTAAATATAAATTCAACTATAATAAATTGTATCAATATAAATTGCTAAAAGCATTGGAAATTGCCAAGTGCTAAAAAAATTTTTATGTTTTCCATCCTTCATAATCAGTGTCCTAACAAAAATATAAAAACTTATTAGAAGTGCAATCAGTAAAGAAATTTGAAAAATTGTTTTTAATAAATTATTACTCATAAATCTTATAAATTAATTAAATATTATTAATTCAACAAAACCCCACTTAATTTAATAGGTAAATAATAATAGCCTAAATCTCCCGATGAAATTCTAATTGCATAATAATAAGTACCTGCAGTAGCTGGTGCATCTAATATTTGCATACTTATAGTTTGTCCATTTGGTGAACCACTGCCTGCATTACTTGTAGAACTCATCGTCCATAACCCTGTACCTAATCCGGTGTATGGGAAACTATCAGCTGGATAATATACTTCTGAATTTGTTGTACCAGTTGCTAAATTAACTGCAGTTGAATTAAAGGTTGGATTTACAAAAGAGCCTGCAGTTGTATCTCTAAATATTGTTGCAGTCAAGTTCTTTATTCCAGAATTAAACATTACTTGAAAAGAGGCACTTACAAGAACTGATTCATTGTTATGATTTGTAGTTACTGTCAAATTTGTTGAATCTAAATAATAACAATATGTTACACCACCTGGTCCTGAGGCATTATAAGTGCCAGTAGAACCTGTCCAACCACCTGTATTACCTACTTTGAATATATTATTACTTATTGTTCCTGCTGGACCTGTAATTCCTGTTGGTCCGATTGAACCAATTGGTCCTGTTGTTCCGGTTTCTCCAGTAGGACCAGTAGGACCATATTTAGTAGCAATAAGAGAATATTGTGGACCTGTACCACCTGGATAATTTGTACCATTAAATTCTGTTAATTGTGCAACTAAATCTACTGGATTTCCACCAGAACTAACTGCAGTAACTTGCCATCCTCCTACAGCACCAGTTGTTGATATATTTGGTCCTACGTTCAAATAAGGACTTGCAAAACCATATTGAGAATAAGCAGTTCCTGCATTATCTGAACCAATGGTTGCAAAAACATTAGGTGTTGATGTAGCAATATTGATAGAACCAGGACCAATAAATACATCTTTAAATCTTAGTCCAGTTGTACCTAAAGTAAAAGTATTGTTAACTGTTGGAACAATATTACCACAAATATCAATAACATTATCATTATTTGGATCTAAACCAACTGTTAAAACTCCATTGTTATAATAATTTCCGTTAGTATCTGTCAAAACAATCTGTCCAATACCAGGAGTTACATTAAATGATGGTCCTGTTACTCCAGTAGAACCTGTAAGACCAGTTGGACCAAATGTACCCGTAGAACCTGTAGAACCTGTAGAACCTGTAGAACCTGTAGAACCTGTTGGACCTGTTGAACCAGTAGAACCAGTAGAACCTGTTGAACCAGTAGAACCTGTTGAACCAGTAGAACCTGTTGAACCGGTAGGACCTGTTGAACCAGTAGAACCTGTAGAACCTGTAGAACCTGTTGGACCTGTTGAACCAGTAGAACCATCAGAACCGGTAGGACCTGTTGAACCAGTAGAACCATCAGAACCGGTAGGACCTGTTGAACCTGTAGAACCTGTAGAACCTGTAGAACCTGTTGAACCTGTAGAACCTGTAGAACCAGTAGAACCTGTTGTTCCTGTATTACCAGTAGAACCTGTTTGTCCTGTTGCACCATCAGAACCAGTAGAACCTGTTTGTCCTGTTGCACCATCAGAACCGGTAGGACCTGTTTGTCCTGTTGAACCAGTAGAACCTGTAGAACCGGTAGGACCTGTAGAACCTGTAGAACCTGTAGAACCGGTAGGACCTGTAGAACCTGTAGAACCTGTTTGTCCTGTTGCACCATCAGAACCAGTAGAACCTGTTTGTCCTGTTGCACCATCAGAACCGGTAGGACCTGTAGAACCTGTTTGTCCTGTTGAACCAGTAGAACCTGTAGAACCGGTAGGACCTGTAGAACCTGTAGAACCGGTAGAACCTGTAGAACCTGTAGAACCTGTAGAACCTGTTTGTCCTGTTTCTCCAATAGAACCTGTTGGACCTGTATCACCATTAGGACCAGTAGAACCTGTTGGACCTGTTGCACCAGTAGAACCAGTAGAACCTGTTGTTCCTGTTTCT
>Ga0164297_10001112_pt1 | contig 29662 bp, 25 predicted proteins | sample GEODES058metaG_FD_113539 | JGI IMG/M metagenome (GOLD analysis project Ga0164297, IMG submission 113539) | Dystrophic lake water microbial communities from Trout Bog Lake, Wisconsin, USA - GEODES058 metaG | ecosystem: Environmental > Aquatic > Freshwater > Lake | place: USA: Trout Bog Lake... | reverse complement strand
TCGATCACTGCCGCAATTGGGAGCAGAATGAGGCTCGCACTGCTAACCTGTCCGAAGGCGATTTCAAGCGGCTTTAATCCCATGCGAACAAAGCGGCGACCAAAAATATTCGCGGTCGCATAAGAAATAGCTGCTCCGACACAAGCCAATTCACCAACGACTCCGGCGTCGATCTGTAAAAGCAGACCGGGTCCGATCAAGACGATAACACCTAAGAAGCCGAGCCCGATTCCAATCGCTTTGTTGACGGTCAATCGTTCATCTGATGTCAGAAGATGCGCGAAGATAATTGTGAAAATCGGCGTCATGGCGTTGATGATCGACGCCAAGCCCGCGCTGATCGCATGTGTGCCGAACACGATCAGAGACATCGGAATGACATTGTTTAAGAGGCCCATGCCCAAAAATGCGCGCCACCGCTTCCATCCGCGCGGCAGGCCGATGCCTGAGATCAAGAGAATGGCGCCTAAGGTGAGCGCTCCCAACGCCACCCGCGCAAAGACAATGGTGAAGACTGGCAAATATCCGACCGCAATTTTCATAAACAAATAAGACCCGCCCCAGATCACCGATAATGTGATCAGGGCAGCCCATTCGAGGGGGCCGATGGCGCGGAACGGTGACGGTGAGGACATCATAAAAGCTTTCGCGTACGAATCAGACAGGATCGCGCTTGCTTTTCACCGGTATTGGGTCGCTTGACCACCCGTTTTCGATGGTCGGCCTAACGGCCGCTCGTCCAATCGAGCACAATTTTGCCACTCTCGCCGCGGGTCATGGTTTCGAAACCGCGCTGAAAATCGGTAGCAGCAAGGCGGTGCGTGATCACTTTGCGGATGTCGAGGCCGCTTTGGAGCATTGCGAGCATTTTGTACCATGTCTCGAACATTTCACGGCCATAGATGCATTTGACCGTCAGAACTTTGAAAACCATTTTTGACCAATCGGTCATGAACGGCTCAGATGGAATACCGAGCAGTGCGATTTTTCCGCCCATCACGAGATTGTCAACGATTTGCGAAAAGGCTTGCGGTGCGCCGCTCATCTCAAAGCCGACGTCAAATCCTTCCCGCATGCCAAGCCGATGCATGACATCTTTCAAATCCTCTTTCGAGATATCGACAGTCACAACATCGGCGACCGTTTGGGCCAGTGCCAACCGATCGGGATTCATGTCGGTAATGACGACATGCCGCGCCCCGACATGGCGTGCAATCGCAGCGCTCATAATGCCGATCGGGCCTGCGCCAGTGATCAAGACATCTTCGCCCACAAGATCGAAGGCGAGTGCGGTATGCACTGCATTGCCGAGTGGATCGAGGATAGCACCAAGCTCATCATCAATGTCATCAGGCAAAGGAACGATGTTGAACGCAGGAAAGCGCACATAATCGGCGAATGCGCCAGGGATATTCACGCCGATGCCGCGTGTTTCTGGATCCATGTGGAATTTACCAGCACGGCTCGCACGGCTCTTCATTCCGATGACATGACCTTCGCCCGAGACGCGTTGGCCAATTTTGAAGCCACGCACATGCGATCCGATCTCAACAATTTCACCCGCAAATTCATGGCCTACGACCATTGGTACAGGAATCGTCTTTTGGGCCCACGCGTCCCATTTGAAAATGTGAATGTCAGTGCCGCAAATGCCCGTCTTGTTGACTTTGACCAACACATCATCGGGCCCAATGTCTGGTGTGGGTTCGTCACGAAGCCACAGGCCGGGTTCCGCTTTTGCTTTCACCAATGCACGCATGATTTTTATCTCCTCTGCGCCGTTAGCCGATGATGCCGAGGTGTCGGCCCGCATCGATGAAGGCTGCAATCGCATGTTCGATATCAGCATCCGTCAGTGCGGCTGACATCTGTGTCCTGATGCGCGCACGCCCTTCTGGCACGACAGGGTAGAAAAATCCGGCCACATAAATGCCGCGACGATCAAGTTCGCGTGCCATGTCTTGAGCGCGCTGCGCTTCATGCATAATCACGGGAATGATGGGTGTTTGACCGGGCAGCAATTCAAAGCCTGCTTCAGAGAGTCCGCTTCGAAAGCGCGTTGTGTTGCGCATCAAGATGTCTCTTCGATCGTCAGCTCTGCGGGCGATCTCGATTGCTTTCAATGAGCCCGCAGCGACGGATGGCGCGAGACTGTTTGAGAATAAGTAAGGCCGCGCCCTTTGGCGCAAAAGATCAATGATCGGTTGCGCTGCTGCGATAAAGCCGCCCATCGCACCGCCTAAAGTTTTGCCCAAAGTGCCAGTGACGATATCGACTTTATTCCCAACTCCGGTGAGGGCTGGCGTGCCTTTGCCTTCTGGTCCGAGATGCCCTGTGGCATGACAATCATCGACCATGACAATCGCCTCATAACGCTCAGCCAGCGCGCAAATATCGGTGAGATTGGCGACATATCCATCCATAGAGAAAACGCCATCGGTGACCACCAAGGTAAATCTCGCACCGTCTTGTTTCGCAGTTTTGAGCGCCTCTTCGAGAGCATTCATATCGCCATTCGGGTAGCGATAGCGTTTTGCTTTTGACAGACGCACACCATCAATGATCGAGGCATGATTGAGACTATCCGATATGATGGCATCAGACGCATCAAGAAGTGGCTCAAACACCCCACCATTGGCGTCAAAACAGGCTGCAAAAAGGATTGCATCATCTTTGCCAAGATAATTTGCTATCGCGCCTTCGAGTTCACGGTGGAGATCTTGCGTACCACAAATGAAGCGCACGGACGCCATTCCAAACCCGTGGGTTTCGAGCGCTCCTTTTGCAGCAGCAATGATGTCCGGGTGATCGGCCAGACCTAAATAATTATTGGCGCAGAGGTTGATCATTGGTCGGGTTTGATTGCCGTCAGAAATGGCAATCTGTCCCGATTGCGGCGTGACGATGATCCGCTCGCTTTTATAAAGGCCTGATGCGCGAATGGATTCAAGCTGCGTTGTCAGGTGATTCAGAAAAGTCGCGGTCATTATTCCCCCCAGGCACCCCGTTGTGGGACAGCGGAGAGAATAATCGCTGAGTGCGATTTCCCACTATACGAAATTTCGGCGGGGATATGCGGGGTTGTGCTTAGCGCAGGGCAGCATAAGTGCGGGGTTGCCCGAGGCCGAGAGCGGCCTCAACCGCCTGATCATAACCATAGACGTCACCAAAACGATGAAGCTCCCCCGTCGCATCCGCGACAATCGTGAAATAGGTCAGCTGCACGGGCAAGGGCTCGGTGAGACGGATCACCCGCTCTCCTTTGCCAATCATCGCTTTCAAAACATCTTCTGAATAACGCGGGTCGTTCAACACGACGGCTGCGAGCGCAAAAGGATCTTCGACCCGGACACAGCCATGGCTATAAGCCCGGTCGGTGTTCGCGAATAATTTCCGCATGGGCGTGTCATGGAGATAGACCGCATGCTGGTTTGGAAACATGAATTTCACAAAACCAAGCGCATTCCGTTCGCCGGGGGGCTGACGGATTGTCACGAGATCCCCGTTCTGCGTCACTTCATATCCGGCCTTCGTCGCGAAATCTGGGTCCTCTGCCAGTTTGGGCAGGAACTCTTTACGGACAATCGACGCCGGAACGCTCCATGACGGATTGACGATCAGATATTGCATCTTTTCCGAAAAGAGGGGTGTTGGCGTGTCAGGCTTGCCAATCACCGCGCGGGTTTGATGGATCACTTGACCGTGATCGATCAATTTGAGTTCGAATTCCGGTAGATTAACGACAATCTGCTTAGGGCCGAGATCGCGCTCGACCCACCGCCACCGTTCCATATTGGCGATCAAATCATAGGGCGTGATCGCGCTGTCAGCGACCATTGCAGTTGTCGTTTTGATGGGTTTGCGTGAGCTCGCCAGTGGAACCGATATGCTCGCAGTCATATCATGGAAGGTCGCGAGTTTCGCTTTCAGCGCCCGATAGCCCGGCTGTTGGGGGTTATAGGCCTGCAGAGCTGAGTCGATGTCAGAGGCGTTCAACAGATCGCTCAAAACCATCGAGGCCGTCGGTAAATCCAAACGCGGCGTGATGAGCTTTGAAAGCCGCGCGAGGTCGATGCGAGCACCTCGCGCGTCCCGCGCATAGGCCACGACGGCGGCAGAGAGTGCGATATCACGCGCCGCAAGCTTCATTGGTGTCGGTTCTGCCTCGGCCAATGCGGGGACAGGGTAATCGCGGGGTGCCAAACCATCTTCATCAGCGCGGGACAGCCGGTCGATGAGGATATTCAGGCGCTCTGTTGGTCCATCGACCCACAAGGGCATATCGGCGTGGTCAGCGTAAAATGTGGAGAGTTCCTGCCATTCTTTGCCCGGCAAGGCGGCCAGACCATGATGAGTCTTGGGGTCATCAAGCAGCGTCCGAATGGCTTGCGCGAGAGATGCGGGTTGTGAGCTGTCTCGCGCCGGTTCAGTCCGCGCGGCTTGCGAAAGCGGTGCGCCATCGTCGAGACGGTCAACAGCATGCGCTGGGAGCGCTGCCACCAGCATCAAAAGACTTGTGAGCAGAAGGCGCTTCATGCCGCATCCCCCATCTGTGTCCAATTCTTCGTTTCACTGGGGTCTGGTTCGCGAAATTTTCGATAAAGCGTAGATCGGCCTAATCCCAAAAGTTCAGCCGCTCGTCCGAGCGATCCGTGACAATAATTTCGCGCGAAAGCGAGGATGTCGGTCTCAATGGCTGAAAACGGGCGGAGGGCACCATGTCCATCGAGGAGCGAGACCGCGAATTCTGATTGGCTTTCGAAAGTCGTCGAGACGGGTCGATGTGCCGTCAATCCGCTTTCAAAATCCGAGGCTTGCATGAATGGGCCAGTGGTGCGTGCCACAGCCACCGTGAGAGCGGCTACAAATTCCGGATAATTCCCGCTCCAAGTGTGACCCTTCAGAGAAGCCAATGCGTCCGGCGTAAAACCATGCAGCATTTTTCCGGTTTCATGGGCCAACCTTTGGACGATCCGTTCGGCCATACGGGGTAAGTCCTCGGGCCGATCTCGGAGTGGCTTCACTGTGATCGACAGAGCCGAGAGCCGATAAAACAGATCTTCGCGGAACCGTCCCGCACGGACCGCATCGATCAACGCGTTTCGCATAGTGGCCATGATGCGCGGTGTCGCGGCGTTCGGTGTCGTCCAGCCTGCCCATGACGCGAACCCGCTTTGTACCTCAGGTGAAAGGCGATCAAGGGATTCAATCAGCAAAGTGCCGCCACGCGCGGCAGAGAGGACCGACATCAACGAGGTCAGAGAATCGCCGTCTTGAGAGGCCAAAGCATCAAACCGGATAAACGGCTTGGCCGCGCGCGATGATGACCCGTGAATTGCGCGAGCGAGTAGCGTTTTGCCTGTACCCTCTTCACCTTCAATGACGAGGGGCAAAGCGGACTGCGCGGCTTTTTCGGCGCGGTCTCGCAAACGAAGAAACAGAGGGTCATCCTCATAAAGCGTGTTGAGCGTAAGACTGTCTGATCGCTTGAGGCGATCTGTCTCAACGCCAGTCGCGAGCGCCGATAAACGCAACGCATTCATCAAAGCGACCGAGAGGCGCTCAGGGCTAACCGGTTTGACCGCGAAATCATTTGCGCCAGCCTTGATGGCGGCCATGACCGAATCAACCCCGGCTGGCGTGACCATCATGATCACCGGCACGCCTGAGCCTGATGCTCGTATGCGGTGCAGCACCGCCATGCCATCAAGGTCCGGCATCACCAAGTCGAGCAAAACGGCGTCAATCGTTCTGGCCATAGGGCCGGTAAGCAATTCTAATGCTGCCGCGCCATTATTGACCACTTGGGTCGAATGGCCCATCCGCACCACAATACGTTCAAGCAGCGTGGCATGAACAGGATCGTCATCGACTATCAGTACTTTACTCAGCATACGAATTGACCGCCCAAGCGGGACGGTAGCGTCCCGATTCGCAGTCACTTTTCACTGGGTTTGGTAAAATTCGATTTAATAGACCCAAAATATTTTAAGATGAGGCCGTTTCCGGCCCCAGCCCAGTGCTGCCTCCGTTTAGCAATCTATGCTTCCGGCAGTCATGATGGGTTTTACAATTGAAGCGAAAGGCGAAGCGGGTGATAATGGCTCACCCGAGGCACCTTGCCTTTCCGTGTCAGCCATTTCCATGAATGTGATCACCCGATGATGAGATTGTCCTTCCGCGCGCCTTGTTCCGCTCTGTCTGCGTCTGTTTCAGCCTCTTCAGGAGACGCTGAAGAGAATTTGGGCTTCTTGCCCGAATGGAATTTGACCGACCTCTATCCGGCGATGGATTCGGCTGAACTTCAGGCGGATTTTGCCCAAGTTGCATCGGAGACCAAATCCTTCGCCGAGCGTTACAAGGGAAAGCTTGAGGCATTGGCGCAGGGCGCAAATGCGTCACGTGATCTTGCAGAGGCGATTGCAGCCTATGAAGCCATTGATGATCGCTTGGGACGTATTCTGTCTTATGCCGGGTTGATTTATGCGGGTGACACCAGCGATCCCGTTCGTGCCAAATTTTACGGCGACACCCAAGATCGCGCGACGACGATTTCGTCGGACCTGCTTTTTTTTACCCTCGAGCTCAATCGGCTTGACGATGCCTTGATTGATACGGCCGCGGCATCCGCGCCCCTCTCCCATTACAGGTCGTGGCTCCAAGATATCCGCTTGGAGAAGCCTTTTCAGCTTGATGACAAGCTCGAACAAATCTTCCTCGAAAAATCTGTCACTGGATCGGGCGCGTGGAACCGTTTGTTTGACGAGACCATGTCAGCCTTGCGGTTTGAGCTCGATGGTGAAGAGCTGACCCTTGAGCCGATTTTGAATAAGTTTCAGGATCCTGATGCCAAAGTCCGCGAACGCGCATCGCAGGCGCTTGCGACAACATTCAAAGCCAATCTTAGGACTTTTGCGCTCATCACCAATACACTCGCTAAGGATAAGGAAATTTCCGATCGGTGGCGTGGGTTTGAGGATGTTGCGGACAGCCGCCACCTCTCCAATCGTGTCGAGCGTGATGTGGTTGAGGCTCTTGTCAGCGCGGTTCACGCGGCCTATCCGCGTCTGTCTCATCGCTATTATGCCTTGAAAGCCCGCTGGTTTGGTCAAGACAAACTCAATCATTGGGATCGGAATGCACCTTTGCCAAAGGTTGAGCAGCGCACCATCGCTTGGCCCGAAGCCCGCGACATGGTGCTTGGTGCCTATCATGATTTTTCACCGCGCATGGCATCAGTCGCGCAAGACTTTTTCGACAAAGGCTGGATTGATGCGCCGGTCCGTCCGGGTAAAGCGCCCGGTGCGTTCGCGCATCCAACTGTGCCATCGTCGCACCCTTATGTGTTGCTGAATTATCTCGGCAAACCGCGTGATGTCATGACGCTTGCGCATGAATTGGGACATGGTGTCCATCAGGTTCTTGCGGCTCCGAATGGCGCTTTGATGGCTCCAACGCCGTTAACATTGGCGGAGACAGCATCCGTCTTTGGAGAGATGCTCACGTTCCGCAAATTGCTGGATAAGACTCACGATCCCGTCCAACGCAAAGCGCTTTTGGCCTCAAAAGTCGAGGATATGATTAACACGGTTGTGCGGCAAATTGCGTTTTATACGTTCGAACGCGAGATTCATTTGGCGCGTCGCGAGGGTGAATTAACAGCCGAACAAATTGGTGACATTTGGCTCAAAGTGCAGGGCGAAAGTTTGGGGCCTGCGATCCGTTTGGGCGAAGGTTACGAAACCTTCTGGACATATATTCCGCATTTCATTCACTCGCCTTTTTACGTCTATGCCTATGCGTTCGGTGATTGTCTCGTGAACTCGCTTTATGCGGTTTATGAAAAAGCCTCTGACGGCTTTGCCGAGCGTTATCTGGCGATGCTTGCGGCGGGTGGTACCAAACATCATTCGGAATTGCTCGCGCCCTTCGGGCTTGACGCCCGTGATCCCGCTTTCTGGCAGGTCGGCTTGTCGCTCATTGAGAGTATGATCGGCGAATTGGAGGCGATGGGATAATCGGAGCGACGATGGAAGGTAGGTGTCCTGAGCCTTCATAAAAAATTGGCCGGAATTTTCATTCCGGCCAAGTCAGGGAAAACAATCAGGGACAAGCCGGTCACTCGAAAGCGCCAAGGGGGCTGGGGGCAATCCAGAAGTGGCGAGGACTGACCGGCTTCGACTCAGTGTATGACGTCCCAGTTTGGCAAAGGCAGGACCGTCCTGCGGCAAAATCGTGGCATTTGCGGATTTTTCATCGTCCAGAACGATTTTGCTTTTTGGCTTGATGCGGGTGCCGAATACGGCTTTTATGACCGAACCCTAACATGTGTGGAGCAGCGTGTGAGCGAAGGTCAGGACAGTTTGCCCATCACCACTGTTGTGGCGTTGTCACGGTCTGTCTCTTCGCCCTTGCCGAGCGCGTCCCCCGTATCGGTTGTTCCGAGTCAGGTGAAATTTGATCGCACAGAATTGAACGTGCTTTTGAGTCTCTATGGCCGCAAGGTCGCTGATGGCGAGTGGCGGGATTATGCGATGGATTTCTTGAAAGACCGCGCCGTTTTTTCTGTCTTTCGGCGATCAACGGAATATCCCCTGTATCGCATCGAAAAGAACCCCAAATTGGCGCGCCGTCAGGGGGCATACTCCGTCGTGACGGCGGCGGGGCAAATATTGAAAAGAGGCCATGATTTGGCCCGCGTTATTGCCGTTCTCGAGAAGCCGGTGCGCCTCGTCGCCCAATAAGCGGGATTCGATTTTCTCAATAAAAAAGCCCCGGCGCGAACCGGGGCTTTGATGGATTTGAAGCTGTAACGATTAATCGTTGTTGCGTTGCCCGAACAATTGCAGGAGCATCTGGAACATATTGATGAAGTCCAGATAAAGGGTCAGAGCACCCATGACGGACGCTTTGCCGACGAGTTCACTGTCACCAGCAACATAGTCATAGTCTTCTTTCAGGCGCTGCGTGTCCCAAGCCGTCAGTCCAGCAAAAATAAGAATGCCCAGAACATTGAGCCCGAATTGAAGCGCTGAGCTTTCCAAGAAGATATTGACGATGCCGGCAATGATGATGCCGAAAAGCCCCATCATCATAAAGCTACCCATCGCTGAGAGGCTCCTCTTCGTCGTGTAGCCGTAAAGCGACAAAGCGCCGAAGGTCGCTGCGGTCAGGAACAGGACCTGCACCACACTGCCGATTTTGAACACGAGGAACACGGTCGAGAGCGAAAGACCCATCACCGCAGAGAAGGCCCAGAACATGGTGAGCAAGGTGCGATAGGCTGTCGATTCAACTTTGAACGACATGAACATCACAAAACCGAGCGGTGCCAGCATCACCACCCATTTTAAGGGTGAGAGATACAGTGCTGCGCCCAAATCCGTGAGATACATGCTTTGGGCGATACGATAAGCGGTTGGCTCAGAGGTCACAGCCGCCATAAAAGTTCCCCATGCGACCAGCGCCGAAATCCCGAGCGCCAGAGTCATATGGTTATAAATACCGAGCATATAAGCGCGAAGGCCGAGATCGTATTCCGCGGCTCCAACCCGGGTGCCGGTTTGACCCCAGATGTTCGCGTTGCGATCGAAATTGGACATTGTCTTTCCCTTTTGGACAATACACGTCCGGGCCGGATCATCCGCCGGACACTCCATAATATGAGCGCGGAATCAGGCAAAAACAAGGGCGATGGGCATTACTGCGATTTCAAATAGGCGCTCGGACGTTCCGAGAGAATGCGCCATGTCCCTACCAATCCAAGGACGAGCGTGCTTGCGACCGCGAAGAATGTGACGCCAAAAACCGGCCAAGGTGAGACAACAAACGGGGATTTGAGTGCAAAAGTCACGATGGCAAAGGCTGCGACCGTCCCCGTGACCAGCCCGAACAGGGACGCGATACTGCCAATCGCAAGAAATTCGAACGCGTAAGCCAGCAAAAGGCGTCGTCTGGTGGCGCCCAGCGTCTTGAGGATTACAGCATCCCGCAAGCGATTGCGCTGGCCGGCCCCAAGCGCGCCTGCGAGCACGAGTATGGTCGCTAGCACCGTCACACCGCTCGCACCCCGAATGGCCAGAGCCAGTTTTCCGATCAGGTCACTAAGGGTCTCAAGCGCCTCGCGGACACGGATCGCGGTGATGGCTGGGAAAGCTTTCGCTGAATGCGCGAGAATTTCAGCTTCCCTGATTGGATCCCCTTTGTCTGGCAGAGTGACGGTGGCAAGATGAGCAACAGGCGCACCTTTGAAACTCGACGGCGAAAACACCATCACAAAATTGATGCCAAGGCTCTGCCAATCCACGGCCCGCAGATTGGCGATGTGAGCCGTGAGTGTCCGCCCGAGGACATTGACGCTGATCGTGTCGCCGATGCGAAGCCCGAGACCCTTTGCAATATCCGCTTCAACGGAGACAAGCGGCGGACCGCTATAGGCTTCATCCCACCATTGGCCTGCAACAAGGCGCGATCCTTCCGGAAGCAGTGAGGCATAGGTGATGCCACGATCACCATCGAGCACCCAAGCGGCATCGTCCGACGCTTTCACCTGTTCAGAGGCAATGCCATTTAGGGCCGTGATGCGTCCCCTCAGCATCGGTACAGTGACGATTGTACCACCAGGCGCTTCATCCGCGAGAAAGGCGCGAAAGGCGTGGAGCCCGCTCCCGGGAATATCAACGAAGAAGAAACTTGGCGCGCGGTTCGGTAAGCCTCGGGTCAATTGCGCTGTGAGATTGGCTTCGACAAGGCCAATCGTCACCAATAAGCTGACACCAAGGCCGAGCGCTTGCACAAGAGCGGGTGTGAGCGATCCCGGGCGATGAATATTGGCAAGTGCAAGACGAGGCTCCACGCCAGGCGGATGCGGCAAGCGTCGTGCGAGACTCATCATCGCAGCTGCGACCAAGCGCAGAAGTCCAAGAGCACCTGAGATGCCCGCGAGCATGAAGGCGGCCAATTTGAGATCATGCGCGAGAAGCAGAATCGCGCCAATGAAAACCGCGCCGGTCACGACCGACGCAAGCCGATAGATAAAACGCGTTGGTCGATGATCCGGTGTAACAAGCTCTCGAAACAGTGCAGTAACAGGTATGTCGTGACTTTTGCCGAGCGGCGCAATCGCAAAAGCGGCTGCTAACAGCAATCCGTAAATCGCACCAATAGCGATGATATCGGCATGGAGTTTTGGTTCGAGCGGAACCGGCAGAACAGACGCTGCAAAGAATGCGATAAGAAAAGGAAGCGTATTGCCGATCACCAGTCCTATGCAGGTTCCGAGAAAGGCTAATCCCATCACTTCGGCAAAGGCCGAGGCAAAGACCAGGCGGCCTTGCGCGCCGAGCGCTTTGAGAATTGCAAAACTGATCCTGCGTCGATCAATGTAGGCATGAATTGTATTGCCAACACCAGTGCCGCCAACAATCAACGCGACGAGGCCGATGATGGCTAAAAATTCAGAGAAGCGTTCGATATTGCGCGTGAGCTGCGGCGATGCATTCAGGCGCGTACGAATCTCGAAGCCCTTTTCGGACAATGATTTTGTGAGACTATCGGCAATGACCGCCAATTGATCCGGGGTGGTCTCAGGATCTTTTAATGCGACGCGTGTCGTGTAGCGCACGAGACTCTCAGGAGTGACAAGTCCCGTCGTCTCCAGTCCCGCGCGGGAGAGGAGCACGCGAGGCCCGAATGTAAGCCCGCCCCCAATCCGATCCGTCTCGTCTGCGATCTCAGATGTAATGCGAAACTTCGCCTGACCGATCGCCAAATCCTGCCCCACCGTGATACCGAGGCGCGCGAGCAAGGTGCCATCAACCGCGATGCCAAAGCGGCCTGCGTTCTCAGACAAAGCTTCACTTAGAGGCATCGGCGGAACGAGAGCCACGGCCCCCGTGATTGGATAAGCGGGCTCAATCGCTTTCACATCAATCAGGGCCGCATCGGATTCCGTACGCGCCATTGCGCGGAGGCTAACAAGCGTCGTTGTTTGTCCGAGATCTGAGAGCGCGCGCATGTCTGCATCATCGATGGGGCGGTGCATTCGCGAGAGGGCGATATCACCGCCAAGGATCAAGCTGCCTTCATGGGCAAGACCATCTGTGAGCGACCTCGACAGGGCGGAAATACCCGAAAGTGTCGCGACGCCAAGGGCAATCGAAGCCAGAAAGATACCAAAGCCGCCGATGCCATTCCGCAAATTCCGAAATGCAAAGAGGAGGGGCAACAAGACTTGTCTGATCATGCGTCAATCCGCCCGCCGCGCAAACGGATGATCCGGTCACACCGTGCCGCAAGACTTGCGTCATGGGTCACGAGAACAAGCGTCGTTTTGCGCTTTGCGCGCAAGGCAAAGAGCAGATCCATGATCTCGCGCCCGGTTGCTTCGTCGAGATTGCCGGTCGGCTCATCTGCAAAAAGAATCGCAGGATCAGGCGCCATCGCCCGGGCCAAGGCCACGCGTTGCTGTTCACCCCCCGACAATTCTGAAGGGTAATGGGTGACGCGGTCCTTTAAGCCTACGGCCTCAAGCTCCGCACGGGCACGCTCAAAAGCGTCTTTGCGGCCGTTCAATTCAAGGGACACGGCGACATTTTCGAGCGCCGTCATCGTCGGAATCAAATGAAACGATTGGAAAACAATGCCCGCATGCCGACCGCGAAAAAGGGCCAGTCGATCTTCATCCAAACCCGTAATCTCTTCGCCAGCAACCCGTATCGAGCCTTTTTCGGCCTGTTCAAGCCCGACCATGGTCATCAAAAGGGTCGATTTTCCTGACCCTGATGGTCCAATCAGGCCCAGGGCCTCTCCCGACTCGATGCTCAGATCAATTCCGTTAAGCACATGAACACGACCAGCTCCGCGCCCAAGCGTGACATGCAAGCCGGAAATTTCGATTGCCTTGACCATTTGAACCGGAACTCCGATCTTGTACTGATGCGCTTCATCTATGCCCTCTCATGCCGATTTGCCATTGTCCTCTTGGGTCTCGCTGTCCCTCTTTTGTCGCTGGAAGGGGGCTTTATGACCGCTCGCGCTGATTCGCCGCACCGGACGCTCATAGCTTTCGGAGACAGTCTCACCGCTGGCTATCTGCTGCCTGCGGATCAGAGTTTCCCCGCTCAGCTCGAACGGGCTTTGCGGGCGAAAGGATATGATATCACTGTCGTGAATGGCGGCGTCTCGGGCGATACAACAGCCGATGGATTGGCAAGGCTCGATTGGACCGTTCCGGATGATAGTGCGGGCGTAATTTTAGAGCTCGGTGCCAATGACATGCTGCGAGGCATCGATCCCGCCATTCCGCGTCGCAACCTCATTGCGATACTCGAAAGGCTCAAAGAGCGAAAAATCCCAGTCTTTATCGCTGGAATGAAAGCGGCTCGTAATCTTGGCGAGGCCTATACTGGGGCATTCGACGCAATTTATCCCGATCTCGCTCAAGCCTATGGTGCGCCTCTTTACCCCTTTTTTCTAGATGGCGTGGCCGCACAGCCGGGATTGATCCTCGAGGATGGATTGCATCCGAACAGCGAGGGGGTGAAGGAAATTGTCAGGCGAATCCAACCCATGCTTGAATCTTGGATTGGAAGCGGCCTTTGACCTTTGACATGTCTGTGTCACATAGCTTCTTCATCCCGATCATCCACCTAACGATCTTCATTCAGGATACCTTCCCATGATCTATAAAAAGCTCGGCCGTACGGGCCTTGATGTGTCGCTGATTTGCCTCGGAACCATGACATGGGGCGAACAGAATACCGAGGCGGAGGCCTTTGAGCAGATGGATTACGCTCTGGCGCAGGGCGTGAATTTCTTCGATACCGCCGAAATGTATGCCATCCCGCCCAAGCCTGAGACGCAAGGACGCACCGAGACCATCATCGGGAATTGGTTCCAACAGCGCGGAAATCGCGACAAGGTGATCCTTGCCTCCAAAGTCGCCGGTCGCGGGCCGATGAATTGGCTGCGCAAGGATGGCTCGACGGTTGAGCAAACGCCAGCCCAAATGCGCGAAGCCATCGAGGGAAGCCTCAAACGACTCAAAACGGATTATATCGATCTCTATCAACTGCATTGGCCTGATCGTCCAATGCCATGGGGATCCAATCCAACCGTGTTCCGGCATGAAACCTTCCAAGGTGCGGAAAATCCGATGGATGCAATCCTTGAAACGCTTCAAACTTTCGTCAAGGAAGGCAAAATTCGGTATGTCGGTCTCTCAAATGAGAGCGCTTGGGGCACAATGCGGTGGCTCGGACTTTCCGAAGCCCGTGGGCTTCCCCGCATGCAATCGATCCAAAACGCCTATAATTTGCTGAACCGTACCTATGAGACGGCACTCGGCGAAGTTTCAATGCGAGAAGACATCGGCCTTTTGGCCTTCTCGCCATTGGCTCAAGGCTATTTGACCGGCAAATATGTTGACGGTGCCCGTCCTGCGGGTGCGCGGACAACACTGTTTAATCGTGGTCAACGGTATGAGACGCCGAACGCTGAGCCCGCGATCAAAGCCTATGTCGCTTTGGCGAAAGAAGTCGGGTTAGATCCAGCCGAATTGGCGCATGCCTTCGTCAATTCGCGGCCTTTCGTGACCTCGAATATCATCGGCGCGACAAAAATGGATCAGTTGCAGCTCGCAGTTCGCTCCGCAGAAATCACGATGTCTCCGGAGCTGGAAGCCAAGATCAACGCAATCCATCACACCTACTGCAATCCGTGCCCATAAGGACACGGACCAGTTGGGTGGATCGGAGAGCCTTAGTCAGCCTCAGGATCACCTGAAACGAGACCAGCGAGCATGCGCTCTCGCCGTCGCCTGTGCACTTCATAGGCGATGGCCGCTAACAATGTGACACTGATCATAATCAGAGCCAGTGCATTGATCGTCGGTGTGATACCGGACCGCACGCGTGAGAACACATACACAGTGAGCGTGTCATAAGGCCCACGCGTGAACAATGTCGTGTTGAAATTCTCGATCGACTGGAAGAATGCGATCGCAGCACCTGCACCAATTGCCGGATACAGATGCGGCAACAGAATGCGGCGCAGGACTTGGCCATAGGTCGCGCCCAAATCTAAGGCCGCCTCTTCTAATCCGCGGTCGAAACTTTGCAACCGCGCCAACACCAACAACATGACAAACGCAGAGATGTAGGAGCATTGCCCTAATGTTGAGAGATGTAATCCCGACGGTACCGACAATCGGTTCCAAAACAACAGGGTTGAAATGCCGATGACTGCTCCCGGCGTTAAAATCGGTGCCACCATCAATCCATAAAGAACGGTACGAAGCCGCCCTTGTAGCGAATTGATCAAAATCGCCGCCGAGGTTCCTATCGGAACGGAAATCACCACAACAGCAAGTGCAACAAGGATCGTGTTCTTAAACGCGTTCCACATCCGGCCATCGGAGAAGAGATCGATGAACCAACGATCCGTCCAGCCAACCCACGGATAAACGGAAGGGAATCTCGAATTGTTAAACGCTGCGCCGCCCATGATGATCAACGGTGCCAGCAGATAAAAAAGAAACAGTCCCGTGTAGAGGTGCAGCAGCCAATTGGTGGAAGATTTTGGTGACACTTCTTCCCCCTTATCGCGCGATGTCGGACAGAGTCACGCGGAAGAGCCTCATCACAACAGAGACAAATCCGGTACACAGGAGCAACAGAAGGAAGGCGTAAGCCGATCCCGTATTCCAGTCTTGCGATTCAAACATCCATTGCTGGATGATTTCGGTGAACCAGCGCGACGTTGTCGATCCCAAGAGCGATGGTACGAGGATGGAGCCTGCAGCCAACATGAACACCATCACCGACCCTGACGCGATCCCGGGTTTGGCGTGCGGTAAAATCACACGCCAATGCGTCCGCCACCAGGGCGAACCCAAATCTTGTGCGGCTTCGATCTGGTTGGAGTCGAGCGATTGAATCGCATTGTAAACCGGGAACATCATAAACAGCACATAGGTGTAAACCAAACCGATGATTACGCTCTGAAATCCTGAAATCCAGCGGATCGGTTCATCAATGATCCCAAGACCCACTAAGGCATAATTCAAAGGCCCCTTGAGCGAGAGAATGATGAACCACGAAAAGGAACGTAAAATCTCGCTCACCCACAGGGGCACCATGATGATGAGAAACAAAGTCGGCACCAATTTGTTAGACGCCACTTTTGCGAGGTAGTAGGCCAAGGGATAAGCGATAACAAAACAGATCACAGTTACGACACTCGAATAGAGAATTGTAACCATAAACACCCAGCGATGAATGGGTGTCACAAAGAACGACGCATAGTTTTTAATCGTGTAAACGTCTTGCGGCCCGCCCATTTGATCGACGGGTAAATAGAGCCGGAAAGAGGCCTCGAACAAATAGATGTATGGCAATATGACAAGGATCAGCAGCCAAAAGGCCACCATCACGATAAAGAAAATCGTGAGTGAAAGCCCGTAGCGACGCAACAACTCGCTCATTATGCAATCACCTGTCCGTCATCAGCCAAGATCATCGCTTTGCTGGCATCGAAGGTAAAGAACAATGCCGCTCCGCGCTCGGGCAGTGAGGTTGCGCCATCATTGCGTGTTTCGACGGTCAGATGCTTCCCGCCTTCGGTCATCAAATGAATATTGATGAAATTGCCTTCGAATGCGATATCGGTGACGGTCGCCGCAACAGCATTGCCGTCTGAAGGTGCTGCTGACGCGAGACGCGCATGTTCGGGTCGAACATAGAGCCGCGAGCGCTGATTGGCTGTTACTCCAGCGCCGCGGGTTGCATGAAACGAACCCATCTTCGTAGCGAAGCCAGCAATCGCGCTGCTCTCGCCGATTAATTCTCCATCGAAAACATTGTTCTCGCCGACAAAGGATGCAACAAACCCGTTTGCGGGACGATTGTAAATTTCTTCTGGCGTTGCCACTTGTTGCAACCGACCTTGGGACATGACGGCAACACGATCAGACATCGCAAGCGCTTCGCCTTGATCGTGGGTAATATAAATAAAGGTCACATTGGTGCGCTTTTGAATGGCGCGTAATTCCGCGCGCATATGTTGACGTAATTTCAAATCAAGTGCTGACAATGGCTCATCGAGCAGCATCACTTTAGGTTCAACGGCCAAAGCGCGAGCGATGGCCACGCGTTGTTTCTGCCCGCCGGATAATTGACTAATCATCTTGTCGCCTGCGCCAGGCAGATCAACAATTTTGAGAAGTTCTTCTGCTTTTGCGCGCCGCGTCGCTTTATCAACGCCGCGAACCTCGAGGCTGAACGTGACATTTTCCCACACAGGCATCAAAGGAAAGAGCGCCAAATTTTGGAAAATCAAAACGGTGGGCCGCTTGTTAGGACGGATGCCATCCATATTCTGGCCACCAATCCGGATTTCACCCTCGCTTGGGAAAATAAAGCCAGACACCATGCGCAAAATCGTCGTCTTGCCGCAGCCAGAAGGGCCAAGAAACGAAAAAAATTCACCCGCGCCAATCGTCACCGATACTTTATCAACGGCTCTAAAAGAGCCGAAATCGGCCGATACCCGGTCAAGTTCAACCGCTGCGCTCATTCAAACATCCCCCACTCGCGGGTTAGAGCATTCATCTCTTAACCCTTAGTCTGTCCCCCGACAGATTATTACAGTCGACCAGTTCTTAATAAAAATGCCGTCGGATTCGTATGAATCCGACGGCAATCTCTTTCAAAGACTATGCGGCTTTCCACTTGTCGGCATATTCGCCACGAACCTTGACGAACCATGCTTCCTGGGTAGGCCACCACCAGAGCTTGTTCAATGCGTCGCCTGGGAAGGATGACGTGTAAAAATCAGCAACTTCTTTATCAAGCTTTTCCAAGCTGCCTTTGCCGACTGGGTTGGCCGAGAACGCGGTTGCCCAAAGTGCAGCGCCTTCAGCGGATGACACCCATTTTGCAAAGGCGTGGGCTTGTTCCGCGTTCTTGGCGTTCTTCAACAGAACGAAGCCTTGGTTCCAAGCAAACGCACCTTCCTTCGGCGCGAGATATTTGTAACCTTCCTGGCGGAGATTGAAGCCGGTCGAATCCCATGTCAGGCCGATCACCGCGCCATTGGTGCGGAAGCCGGCTTGCGCATCATTTTCACCTGACCAGAACTGAGCGATGTTTGATTTACGCTTGATGGCTTCTGCCAACACGACGTCCCAAACTTTGCGCATATTGTCTTCGTTCTTGTAGCTTTCGATGAAAGGCATCGGCAGCTTGCCAATCGAGTCAAGATAACGGCCCATTGCGGCGAGCGATGAGTGAGCACGGACGCAGACCTTGCCCTTATATTTCTCGTCAAACAGATCACCAAGGGACGGAATACCGTCTTTCGGTTGCACTTCTTTGGTGTTGAACGTGATCGCTTCAGTACCCCAAACAGAAGGAAGGATCATGCGTTGGCCGCCGATTGTGGCTGCTTCACCGGCTGCGCCATCAGCGAGGCCTGCAAAATAGCTGTCGAGCGATACTTTCTTGAGGTCCCAGCCTTGGATGAGGCCGTTCGAAGCCCAGCCAGCGACGCGGTCAACGGTTGGTTCGGAGACGTCAATCGCGCCTGTTTGAACCGACAATTTCGCTTGAGCTTCCATGTCGTCCTGGCTTGGATATTCCGTAAAGTTCACTTTAATACCCGTCGCCTTTTCAAAAGCGGGGAATACTTTGGCCTTGAGGTCGTCATAGCCGGCCCAGCCCATGAAATTGACTTCGCCGGAGGACGCGAGCGCTGAGCGCGAAATCAATGCTGGGGCGGCAACAGCGCCGATACCGATAGCAGCAGTGCTTTTCAGGAAGGATCGGCGGCTAACCGATGAGGTGTTCTTAATCACATTAGTCTCCCTTGTCTGTGATACGCGTGAGAACGAAGCCGTAGGTAGCAACAAGCGACCCGCTGCTCTGTCATAATGACAGTGCAGGGACCCGTTCTAGGTATACCATCAGTGAGATTTATGACAACGGCGTGTCAAATTCCCATCGGTCATCTCATGGCGGGACAGTGCAGCGCAAAACATCGCCATAGCTGATTGTTATCAAAGAGCTATTTCGCAAGGATATCGAAGAATTCTTTGTTTATCCGACCGTCTGACTTTTAAAAAATAATCTTTGGACCGGATTTAGGGGCGTGGGCTATATCAATGCTGCAATCTGGCACCATCGCTGTGGGAGCGAGGTCATCCCGCTTTCCTCTTAATTTGCGCCGATGCGAGCACGCATAAAATTTCAAACAGGACATTGGCAGCATTCATTGCTGTAATGGTGCCATTGTCGAATGGGGGTGACACTTCCACAAGGTCAGCGCCGATAAAGTCGATACCATCCAAAGCACGGATCATGCGTTGCGCTTCGATCATGGTGATCCCACCAGATTCAGGTGTCCCCGTGCCGGGCGCAAAAACCGGATCCAAACTGTCGATGTCGAACGAGAGATAGGTTTGGCCATCGCCCACGATCCGGCGAGCCTCTTCCGCAGCCCAAGCCCAGCCTCTGTCCGTTAATTCCTCCATATAGACGACGCGCATCCCGCTATCATGGCTGAATTTCCACATATCTTTGTGGTTGATCGAGCCGCGAATGCCAATTTGGATCACACGCTTGGGATCGAGCAATCCCTCCTCCACCGCACGGGAGAAAGGAGCGCCATGGTGAAATTTTGACCCTAAATAATCATCCCCCGTGTCACAATGAGCATCGATATGCACCATACCGACGGGGCCGTCTTTGGCGATTGCGCGAAGCACGGGAAGAGAGATGGAATGATCCCCACCAACTCCCAACGTCGTGACACCCGCAGCTTTGACCGTTGCAAAATAATCTTGAATTTCCTTGTGCGCTCCAATCAACTCATAGGGCGCTTCCAGAAATGCGTCGCCGCAATCAGCCACTCGCACAGTGTCGAAGGGTGATGCCCCGGTCGCTTGATTGACGCGACGCACCAATGTTGTTTGTTCCCGAACAGCACGTGGACCATGGCGGGTGCCGGTGCGGTTGGTCACGCCGCCATCAAATGGCACTCCGATCACTCCAATATCCACTCCCCCAAGCGTCTCAACTAACGGAGTCCGAAAAAATGTCGCGACACCGCTATAGCGCGGGCGCATCTGCGGTTCGCTCATTTCCGGGTAGTTTTTAAGTGTCTTGATCATTGTCATGCTGTCCTTGGGCGGTGATTTGATACAGTCAGAGAGTCTTAATGGACGCGGCGAGTGCGGCAATGCCTGGTTCAATCCGGTCGGCTGGAATTGATGAAAAGCCGAGCCGGAAATAGGTTTCGGGGGTGTTTTCTTCCATAAAGAAAATATCGCCAGCCTCAATGAGGACACCGCGCTTTTGTGCTGCAGCGATGAGGGCCACCGAGTCAATTGCTTGCGGCGCTCGAAGCCAACAACTCGACACACCATCGCCGAGCGAAAATGAAAATTCCGGCAAGTAGCGATGCAATGATGCGCGTAATGCATCTCCCCTTGCCGCGAGCGCTGTGCCGAGGCGCTTGATATGGGCCTTGTAATGCCCAAGTCCGAGGAACAGAGCTGCAGCCCTTTGGTTATTGGACGGCGGATGGCGCAACATCAGCCGCCGCAAGGCCCTTAATTCTTGAATAAGATCTGGCGGAGCGATGATATACCCAAGCCTCAATCCGGGCGCGAGAACCTTTGACAGGCTACCGACATACAGAACGCGTCCATTTTGATCATAACTTTTGAGCGAAGGACGTTCGCGCGCCTCGGGCAGAAGTTCTGTCTCATAATCATCTTCAATGATGATAATATCTCGCTCCGCAGCCAAGTCGATCAGAGCTTTGCGTCGTTCAATTGGCATCGTCACGGTGGTTGGGCACTGGTGGGCGGGCGTGACATAGAGATAGTCGCATTCGCCGAGTTTATCGGTAACGATCAAACCATGGTCATCGACAGCAAAGCCCTCAACATGATCTGTCATCAGCGCAAAAATATTGCGTGCGTCAGGATAGCCTGGATTTTCAACACCGACGCGGGATGTCTTGCTCATCAAAAGCCGCGCGAGAAGATAGAGAGCCTGTTGTGCACCGATGGTTACGATGATCTCGTCAGGGCTTGCCCAAATTCCACGACGGGGCAAGACATGCAGCCTCAATTGATCGATCAGCTCAGGATCGTCACCATCAATGTGATCGCGGGCCCAATTATGGATTTCGAGAACGCTTAACGCGCCCCGCGCGCATTCCCGCCAATCATTGGTGGGAAACAGGCTCGGATCGAATTGGCCATAGAGAAAAGGGTAGGGATACGACAACCATTCACGCGGCTTCACAATATTGCGCCGTCCCAAATGGTTTAATGCAACTCTCCGCTTCCAATCCGGTCCCTTGCCATTCGGTTCCGAAGCCGGCTTGACCGTGCGTGTTGGCAAAACGGCGTTGATAAAGTAGCCGCTACGCTCTCGACTTTCGAGAAAGCCCTCGTCCACCAGTTGCTGATAAGCGAGAACGACCGTGTTTCGGGCCACGCCCAAAAGCGTCGCAAGATCACGACTTGAAGGCATTCGGGCGCCAGCAGGCAGGCGACGCTCTTCAATGGCAGCAACAATCATCTGGCGGATTTGCACCTGAAGTGAACGGCCGCTATGCGAGAATTTGCGGAACAATGCCTCCCATATCACGGGCTCCTCGCTTGAACCGCGATTGCTGCCTCCCTCGCTAATCGGAAAATCCTTGCCGTGATCCAACTGAAACGGCTCCTCTGGTTCTAACACCGCAGCGAAACTTCATCATGGTGGTGCCAGATTGTCAAAGCTTGAACCCGTTATAGCGTCAGTCTTTGATTTCATGGGTCCAGTTTGGGAGAGCGCGATGTCTTCGTCCACGCCGTTGAATGCCGAAACAATGCAAAATCACTGGATGCCATTCACGGCAAACCGCGACTTTGCCCGTGATCCGAAAATCTTCGCAAAAGCCGAGGGGGTTTACTATTATGACCGCGAAGGCCGTAAAATTCTCGACGGGTCGTCGGGTCTCTTCACAACCCCCGCTGGTCACGGTCGCCGTGAGATCGCCGAAGCGGTTTACAAGCAATTGACCGAACTCGACTTTACACCGAGCTTTTTGCGGAGCCACGAAAAGACCTTTGAGCTAGCCTCTAAAATCGCGGCACTTTTGCCTGAGGGACTCGACAAGATCTTTTTCGTGAATTCCGGCTCTGAAGCCGTCGATACCGCTATGAAGATGGCGTTGAACTATCATCGCGTTCGAGGGCAGGGCAACCGTCAGATGTTTGTATCCCGAGAGCGCGCTTATCACGGCGTGAATTTCGGCGGCGTTGCGCTGTCCGGTATGGTCAATAACAGGCGCGCGTTTGGTAATTCATTGCCGAACGCTGTTCACATGCGGCACACTCACATTCCGGAAAATAAGTTCCAAATCGGGGAAGGTGACCACGGTGCAGATCTTGCGGAAGATCTGGCGCGCGTCATCGCCAATTATGGTGGTGAAAACATCGCCGCCGTCTTCGTCGAGCCGATCGCGGGCTCAACAGGTACTTTGGTGCCACCAAAGGGCTATCTGAAGCGCTTGCGTGAGTTGTGTACGCAGCATGGCATTCTTTTGGTTTTCGACGAGGTGATCACCGGATTTGGTCGCACGGGTCGCTCCTTCGCAACGCATAGTTTCAATGTGAAGCCCGATATCATTACAATGGCAAAGGCGATTACCAATGGCGCGCAGCCAATGGCGGCTGTTGCCGCGAGCCGCGACGTGCATGACACAATCGTCAATGCCGCTCCTGAGAATGCAACAGAGTTTTTCCACGGCTATACTTGGTCCGCGCATCCGGCGGCTTGTGCGGCGTCGCTTGCGACGCTCAAAATTTACGAGGACGAACGGTTGTTTGAACGGGCTGCGCAAATGTCCGCCTATTTCCTCGAAGGTCTTTTCTCGCTGAAGGACGTTCCCGTGGTTACCGATATTCGCGGCTACGGAATGATGGGCGGTGTTGATGTCGCGCCGATGGGTGGACCTGGCGCGCGCGGCTATCAATGGCAGAAGCGGATGTTTGAAGCCGGCCTGCATATCAAAACGACGGGCGATGCCGCGGTCGTTGCCCCGCCTTTCGTGATGGAGACGGGCCACATCGATCAGATGATCGACATTATGCGTTCGACGCTGAAGGCGATGTGACGAATTACTCGAACGGATAGGCGGTTACGAACCGCAAACGATCGGTTTGAAGTTCCTGTATCCAAACGCTTCGGATGCAGGGCTTCTTTCCCGAGGGCGTTTTGATTTCGCACTGGAAAACGAGTTTCAACTCGCCGCCATAGCTTTCGCTGGTCGACACGAGGCCGGCGCTAGCGGTGTGCTCCTTGAGGGCGCTTTCCAATCGTTCCGATTGTTCTAAAGAAAAGCCAATTCCTGCAAAAAAACGAGCTTTTCCCTGACCCTGCGGATGATCCCTATTGAGAAGGTAGCTCTTTATCTTGGCGTTAGGAATGTAGGGATGCGTCATCGGTTCGTTTGAGTTTGCTTTTTTCCATCGTCACAACACACGGAAACGGTTCAACAAACTCAACTTCACACATGTGGGCTGCTTCAACCCAATCGACAATTGTACCCCGAGAGCCTTGAGGGATCGGCTTTCCTTCAGCCAAAGTATCCTCGAGCGTTTCGACATAATCGAGATCACGAAGACCCTTTTGGGCCGCCGGTTTGGCATTCCGCATCTGAAACGACAGAATTCCCGTCATGGGCCAAAATGCTCCTTTGAAAAAAAGCATGCCATATTTTGGCGAATTTGTCTCTCAAAATGTCGTTACTGAAGTAGAGGCTTGTTCTAGCCCGGCCAAGGCAGCGAATAGGTCTTCATATTGGTAAAGAATTTCATCGCCTCCAACACACCTTCTTTGATGCCGTTGCCTGAATCCTTGATGCCGCCGAAGGGCGACATCTCGATCCGGTAGCCGGGCACTTCCCATATATTGACGGTGCCGACATCGAGTCCCTCAATAAAGGTCGTGATCCGGTCGAGCCGATTGGTGCAGACGCCGGAGGAAAGACCGAACGCGGTCGAGTTTGAAATCTCGATCACTTGTTCGACATCGTTCGGCACCCGGATGATCGGTATGATGGGGCCGAAGGTTTCTTCGAGCACCAATTCGGACGCATGCGGCACATAATCGACGACGATCGGTGGTAGCAGCGCGCCCTGTCGGCCGGGATTATAAAGAATTTTCGCGCCTTGTTCTTCGGCCATGTAAACACGCTTTTCAAACAATGCGGCTGCTTGTTCGTGTACCACGGTGCCGAGATCGGTGTCGGGGTCCATCGGATCGCCGAATTTTATTTTCCTGGCTTTAGCGAGAACCTTTTCGACAAAGGCATCCGCCACGCGTTCCATCACAAGAATGCGTTTGACGGCGGTGCAGCGCTGGCCGGAATTTTTTGTGGCACCTTGAACAGCAAGCTCTGCTGCTTTTTCGAGATCGCTATCGGAAAGATCGTCGCAAATGATCAGCGGATCATTGCCTCCAAGTTCCAGCGCCGCGCGCTTGTAACCGGCCTTGTTGGCAATCATCTTGCCGACCTTCACGCCGCCCGTAAACGTGATGATCGAAATATCAGGATTGGTAATCATTTCGTCGCCGATATCCTCCGGCATTCCGGTGACCATCTGCACCATTTCTGGTGGTAAGCCCGCTTCATAGAGGATATCGGCCAGCGCAATCGCGGTGAGGGGCGTGAGCTCAGTTGGTTTGCACACAACGCAATTATTCGTCGCAATTGCAGGCGCCAATTTGTGCGACACCATATTGAGGGGATGGTTGAACGGCGTAATCGCCGAGATGGCGCGAACAGGTTCACGCTTGGAGTAGATTTTACGCGACTTGCCATGCGGGGTGAGATCGCAAGAGAAAATCTGCCCATCATCGAGAATGGCCAGTTGCCCTGCGAGGGTAAACACATCATAGGCGCGGCCACACTCATAGAACGAATCTTTGAGCGAGATACCGAGTTCGCTGGTGATCAATGGCGCGAGTGAATCTTTACGAGCATTGATCAATTCAGCCGTACGGAACAGAATTTTCTGCCGCTCATAGCGGGTGAGTTTCGGTTTGTAATTGGCCGCAATTTTGAACGCTTCGCGCGCGTGTTCGGTGCGACCGGCGGGTACGGTCCCGATGATGTCGTTAGTGTAGGGATAATGGACATTGACGACGCCATCGGTCGAAACTTTCTTGCCGCCGATCCGCATCGATTCCTTGATGATCTTGCTCATATCCCTCAATCCGCGAAATTGCAGCCAACGAAAAATGCGTCGAAATTGCGAAGGCCCTTTGGGAGCTCGCTCACTGGTCTGTTGATAAAGAAAGGCACGATCTGTTCGGTCAAACCACCATGCGAGCGCAAGGGTACATCGAGACCAGAGAGATCATGCGCCGAGGCCGACGTGCCAATGACTTTGGTTTTGTTCGGCCCACCGGAAACGGCAACGAGATCGCCTGTACGATCAGGGGGCAGTCCGAAACGAGTGCAGGCTTCAGCCTTTGAAAGCACCACATCGATTCCTTGAAGCGAGCGCACATAATTGGCGACCGCTCCGGCATCCGCGCCATAAAGATAGATTGCCGCATAAGAACCGAGTGCGCCATGGTGGACGACATAGGGATCGGTGATCGGCAAAATCACTTTGCTTTTGCCTGCACCGAATTGGGTATCGAGCGCGTCTTGCAAATAAAGCACATCGGGCTTGCCGTCGGCGGTGTGTTTGTCGTTCATGCCGTGATCGGCGGTGATGATGAGGGTGACGCCGAGCGCGTCAAGCTCGCCGACATAGCGATCAAACATCGCGTAAAAATCGAGCGCGCCTTTTTCCGTCGGGCCGAATTTGTGCTGGATGAAATCGGTGGTTGAGAGATAGACCAAATCCGGTTTCATCTGAGGGATCAATTTCACCCCTGCGGCAAAAACAAATTCGGAAAGATCGCCCGAATAGACATCCGGCAAAGCCATTCCCCATGCCGCGCAAGGATTATCAATGCCATTGGCCATAAGGGTCGCCGTGTTGGCTTTCTCCGAGGAGAACGCAATCGCACCGCCGTCATAGACAAGCCCCTTCGACAGGAGGAGGCGGAGCTTGTCTTTCGCTGTGACCATTAGGATGCGAGCACCCGCCTTTTGGAATTCGGCGAAAATAGTGGGCGCGCGGAGCCATTTCGGATCATTCATCATTGTCTCTAACCCCGTATCGGGGTCGATCAGATAATTGCCGCAAATGCCGTGCACTTCGGGTGGGCGTCCCGTAACTATCGAAAGATTATTCGGGTTGGTAAAACTCGGAATCACGCTGTCGGCGCGGTATTCGCCGCCCTTCGCGATCAATTTCTCAAGGTTAGGCATAAGGCCGCGTTTGCGGGCTTCGTCCGTATAGGCAGGCTCGGAGCCATCGAGGCAAATCACGACGAGCGTGCGCTTCGGCCAATTGAAAACGCGGCTATTGATGGTGAGAGGAGCTTTCATCATTTCATTCAATCTGCGGGCGTAAGATCGGTGACATTCATTTCTTTAAGCGTCGCTTCGGTGGCATCCACCAGCATCTCCATCACTTCCCAATCGAGCGCGCCCATATTGCCGACTCGAAAGCTCGGGCGTTTGGTGAGTTTTCCGGGATAGATGATGAAGCCGCGCCTTTTGAGGCCTTCATAGAAAGTGTGAAAATCGAAATGGGGGTCGCGGGGGGTCGCAAAGGTTTGGATGATCGGGCCGGTCTCGTTATCGTTGAGTAAAGGCGTGAGCCCAATGCGCCGCATGCCGTCTCTTAAGGTCTTCGCGGTTTTCTGGTAGCGCACCAGACGACCTTTTTGACCGCCTTCTTCGGTGTGTTGTTCAAGGGCCTTTGCGAAGGCAACCAGCGTATGGGTGGGTGGCGTGAAACGGAACTGGCCAGTTTTCTCCATATAGGCCCACTGCTCAAAAAGATCGAGAGCGAGCGAATGCGACATGCCTTGCGAGGCTTCGAGGAGATCACGCCGCGCGATGACATAGGTGAAGCCGGGCACACCCTCTATGCATTTGTTGGCCGATGAGATCAGCACATCAATGCCCATGCGCTTCATGGAAAGATCCATTGCGCCAAAGCTCGACATTGCGTCGAGAATGACCACACATCCGGCCTTTTGGGCAACCGCGGCAATATCCGCGACCGGATTGACGATCCCGCTTGTTGTTTCGCATTGAACCATGAAAACCGCACCGATATCCGGATTGGTTTTGAGCAATGCCGCAACTTCCTCAGCAGATGGGGCCTCTAGCTCGTCGGTTTCGTAAGAAATGAAATCCCGATTCATATAGGCGAGTGCCTTAATCGCACGTTCGCCATAGGCGCCATTGGTTAGCATCAGAGCCTTTTTGTCCTTTGGCGCAAAAGCGCCTAATGCAGCCTCAACGCCATAAGACCCTGAACCTTGCAACAGCACGCATTCAAAACCTTGCTCCGCGTCCGCGATTTCGAGGAGGTGGCTTCTGATCCCGGCAACAACCTGTCGTAACTCCTTATCCCATGATCCCCAATCGCGCAGCATGGCCTCTTTGACCGCTGGTGTCGTCGTCAACGGTCCGGGGGTCAACAGATAGGGCGTCGTTTCCTGCCCGATGGGACCGCGAAAGGGGATGGACATGGATCGAGCTCCTTATTGGATCGTGTGAGACGAAGCTGCAAACTTGTGGGATGTCATCACATCTTACAAAGATGACACCTGATTAAACCCACAAAATCGATCAATAAACCACAAAAAACAATGTCAGGCAGATGCCAAAATAATCGGCCAGCGGCGCTTGGCGGCCTTTACCGAGGGCTCGTTATTGGGCAAGCGGTCCGTGATCAGACCCGTAAGAGCCGTCGTTGTCGGAATGCGGACCGGTGTGCGCTTACTGAATTTGGTATGGTCAGCCAGCACAAAAGCCCGCTGTCCGGCCGCCAGCATGAGCGCTCTTTGCTCAGCAGCAATCCGCGAATAATCGGTGAACTCGCCATCATAAGAAATTCCCCCGGCGCCAATGAACGCCAGATCAACTCTGAATTTGCGAACGATCTCCATCGCATCCAATCCGAATGACGCTTCATCATTGGGCTCAATCTCGCCACCCAAGATCACAGTTTTTATCGATTTGGTGCGGGTTAAAACCAGCGCGATAGGAAGGGAGTTTGTAAGCACTGTCAGATGGTTATGATTGATCAACGCTTCGGCAAGGGCGAGTGTGGTGGAGCCGGAATCGATGAGGATCACCATTCCGTCTTTGACAAGGTCCGCCGCCTTCCGACCAATCGCCAGCTTTCCTTTCTGATTGTCGATTGCTCGGCGCGATAGCGATGGCTCGACATCCAAAGTCGTTGCCCCACCATGGACCATGTGTAAGCGCCTTTGATCGGCGAGGAGTTTCAAGTCACGCCGGATCGTCTCCATTGAAACATCGAAGCGTTCAGCCAGATCAGCAACGCTGACCGTTCCTTTGGACTCAAGCCGTTGCAGAATTTTTCCATGACGGTCGACAGCAAGTGATCGGGACATTTTGAAACTCGATGATGTGGCTTTATGTGAGTTTTTATAAGCAGCCGACGGGTCAAATCTAAGCTGAGCTTCGCGCAAGTCAACACGGTTATGGTCCTGACAAAGCCTTGCGGCACCACGGCGCGCCTGATTAGATGATCCTTCGACTCCAGCCTTTAGCGGATTTTATGACACCATCCTCCCCCGCCCCCAATCGTCCACTGCTCGGAATTGGCTATGCGCTGATAGGGTTCTCTATTTTTTCAATTCAGGACGCGACAGTTAAATGGCTCGTGACTTCTTTGCCGGTATGGGAAGTCCTGTTCTCGCGCTCGATCCTGATTGTCATTCTCTGTCTTTGGCTATTAGGTTCCAAGCGGGTTGTTGAATTGGCGCTTGGCCAAAACCGTAATGCGCTGCTTCTCCGCTCTGCGCTAATTTTAGCCGCTTGGCTAGCTTATTTTACAGCGTCACGCTCCCTTCACTTGGCAGAAATGGTGACTATTTACTTCTCGACGCCAATATTTGCTGTCGTTCTTTCCATTGTGATCTTGAAGGAGACTGTTGGTGCCGTGAGGTGGGCTGCCACTGTGATGGGGTTTGTCGGCGTTGTTATCGCCGCCGGCCCCTCCGGCACCGCTGATATCCTTCCTGTGCTTCTGGTGTTGTTTGCCGCTCTGTGTTGGGCAGCAACCAATATTTTGGTTCGTTTGCTAGGGCGACGCGAGGGCACTCTAAGTTTGATGTTAGCATCTAACGGTGTGGTTGTTGTTGTTTGCGCCATAACGTTACCTTTCGTATGGGTATCGCCACAGCCCTTTGATCTTTTATTGTTTGTTCTGTTGGGAATTGTAGGTGCCTCAGGGCAGTATTTTCTTTTTGAAGGGTATCGGTTGGCTCCAGCGTCTGCAGTCGCACCGTTCGAATATCTCTCGTTGATTTTTTCATTCGGATGGGGCTTTTTGATCTGGGGGGATTGGCCACCAATTCCCGTCTTCATAGGCGCAGCATTAATTATTTCGAGTGGCTTGGCGTTGATCTTCGTCGAGTCATATCGAGCACGCCGTTTGAACTTTTTATGACACTCTGTATTTGTCAGGATCTGTTCCAGCCTTGCCGGATCGGAC
>Ga0164297_10001111_pt1 | contig 29681 bp, 26 predicted proteins | sample GEODES058metaG_FD_113539 | JGI IMG/M metagenome (GOLD analysis project Ga0164297, IMG submission 113539) | Dystrophic lake water microbial communities from Trout Bog Lake, Wisconsin, USA - GEODES058 metaG | ecosystem: Environmental > Aquatic > Freshwater > Lake | place: USA: Trout Bog Lake... | reverse complement strand
TTCTCCGGCGTGCGCACATCGCCGTTGCCAATCACCGGGATGCGCACCGACTGCTTCACCGCGGCAATCCACTGCCACTGCGCCAGGCCCGTGTAGCCGGCCTCTCGGGTGCGCGCGTGCAACGCCACGGCATTCAGGCCACAATTTTCGGCGAGCTTGGCCAGGTCCACGCAGACAATATTGTTGTCGTCCCAACCCAGGCGAAATTTCACGGTGAAGGGAATTTTGACCGCGCCGCGTACGGCTTCAAAAATTTTCGCAATCAACGGCAGGTCGCGCAGCAAACCGCTGCCGCCGTTGCAACGCACCACGCGTTTGGCCGGGCAGCCCAGATTTAAATCAACCAGATCAAAGCCCGCGTCTTCCACAATGCGCGCGGAGTCGGCCAGCGTCTCCGGATTCGATCCGAAGAGTTGCGCGGAGATGGGATGCTCGTCGTCGTAGTAAGTCAGGTAGCGTTTGCGTTTGGATTCACGCATGCGCGAGAGGCCGTCGGCGGAGGTGAACTCCGTCATGATGAGGCCGCAGCCGGATTGCTGATTGCTGGTGGCGGCTTCCACTTTTTCTTCCAGCCCCGCATTCGCACCGGCGGTGAAGGCGCTGGCATTTTTGATGAAGCGGCGGAAAACTGTGTCGGTCACGCCGGCCATGGGAGCCAACACGGTTGCCGGCGCAATGCGCACGCCGCCAATCACCATCTCCGGTGGTACATGGCCGCCGGTGGGCGTGGGGTGTTGCATTTCTTTTTCCCAGTGCTTTTGCATCTGCTCAGCCCGCTGCTGAAATTTTTACTCTGCAACAACAAAGCCCCCGCCGCAGCGGAGGCCTTGCAGATTTGCCCATGGCGCTGCGATTACTTCGTGGCTGCGGCCTTTGCATCGGCCTTGCCTGCGTCGCTCTTCGCGTACTTCTGGCGGAAGCGCTCCACGCGTCCCGCAGTATCCACCAGGCGCTGTTTGCCGGTGAAGAACGGGTGGCAGTTGGAGCAGATTTCCACGTGGATCTCGCCCTTGTGGGTCGAACGGGTCTGGAAGTGGTTCCCGCAGGCGCACTTCACTTCAGTTAACGTGTACTCCGGATGAATTCCCTCTTTAGGCATTGCTTTGTACCAGAAACCTTTCGCATAAACTTGCGGACTTGGAATGTGCGAGCTGAATCCCGGGGCCTGTGTGGGCCGCCCGAGACAGCCTGAATTACCGCTCCAGACGCAATTACCAGTCTATCGGAGTTTGCGGTAGTTTTCCACTCTGCCTCCCCGGTTCTCCAGAGCACGGCAACTTTCGCCACGCTGTACCATAATGCTTCTATGCCAGATACATGCCCAATCTGCAGCGGCACCGGACATCGCATTTTGACCCGCGAAGACGGCAGCACCTACGCCGGACGCTGCGAATGCCAGACCTTTCTGATGGCTGAACGGCGGCTGGAGCGCGCCTTTATCCCGCGGCGGTACGAACATTGCTCCTTTGAAAGCTTTGAGACTGCCTTCAGCGGCGCCGACACTTCGCTGGCAAAAGCCCGGCTGGCGGCTCGCCGCTTTGTGGAAGGTTTTCCTCTGGAAACCGATGGCCGCGGCCTGTTGCTGACCGGCTCCATCGGCGTGGGCAAGACGCATCTGGCCGTCAGCATCCTGCGTGACCTGGTGATTGAAAAAGGCGCGCACGGACTTTTCTGCGATTATCGCGATCTGCTGAAGCAGGTGCAGAACTCCTGGAACAAACAGGTGGCGACGACGGAATTGGAAATCCTGAAGCCGATTTTTGAGGCGGAAGTGCTTGTGCTGGATGAACTGGGCGCGTCCAAGCCGACGGACTGGGTCTGGGACACGGTGGCGCACATCCTGAACACACGCTATAACGACAAGCTCACCACCATCATCACAACGAATTATCCCAACGTATCTCCGCTGGGTGCCGGCGGCAGCGAAGACGTGGCCTACATCACGCGCAACGCCATGCGTGAGGAGTCGCTCGGCGACCGCATCGGCGAGCGCATGCGTTCGCGCCTGCAGGAGATGTGTGTGGTGATTGAGATGCGCGGCGATGATCTGCGGCAAAAAGTGAAACGCGCCAGTTTGATGTAGCTAAACAATTCTTCCGGGAGCAGTCCACATGCTGAACCGCAGAAAGTTGCTGACATCTGCAATTCCAGCCGCAGCGGGATTTGCCCTGCTGAGGTGCAGCGCCATTGCCTCAGATACATCCACACGAAAATTTGAACAGGAAGTGGCACTGCTGGAAAAAAAGAGCGGCGGTCGGTTGGGCGTGTCTGTACTCGATCAAAAATCCGGCGCTCTCATCGGCCATCGGCTGAATGAACGCTTCCCCATGTGCAGCACCTTCAAGCTGATGGCGGCTGCGGCCATATTGCGACGCGCCGACGAGCGCCACGAGCAACTGGACCGCGTTGTGCATTACACCAAGGCCGACCTGCTGGCGCATTCGCCCATCACCGAGCAGCATCTTGCCACCGGAATGGCGCTGCGTGATATTTGCGAGGCCGCTGTAACTGATAGCGACAACTGCGCGGCCAACCAGATGCTGGCCGCACTTGGCGGGCCGGCAGGTGTGACGGCATTCGCACGCGCACTCGGCGACCGCATGACGCGGCTGGACCGCACTGAACTTTCGCTGGACACAGCTATTCCCGGCGACCCGCGCGACACTACAACTCCGGCAGCAACCGCGCATAATCTGCGCGCATTGGTGTTTGGAGATGCGTTGCAGCCGGCCTCGCGCGATTTGCTCATCCGCTGGATGCGCGCCTGTACGACCGGTAGCGCGCGCCTACATGCCGGGCTGCCTGCAGATTGGGTGGAAGGCGACAAGACCGGAACAGGCAACACCGGCACTGGCACGGCGAATGACATCGCAGTCCTGTGGCCGCCATCACGGCCGCCAATCGTGGCTGCCGTATACCTGACGCAATCGAAGCTGGATGCGGATGGCCAGAATGCTGTGCTGGCCGATGTGGGGCGATTGATTGCGACACACTTTTCAGCGTGAAGCAGTATGCGTGAAATGATCTAGCGGCGTAATTTGCCAGGCCGCCGATTTAGATGGTGGCGAACGAACCCAGCAGCAGCAGCACTGCCGCCACGGTCGCCAACTTGTAAATCATCTCAGCGGTCTTGTTGGGTGTTGCGTCCGTCGGCATGGCGTCTGCTGCGCCATTGCCCATCGGGATCAGATTGATTGTTGCCATGGTGCCTCCATAAATTGCTCTGCGAAAAATTCAAATTGCACTACGGGAATTTCAGTTTTATTTCTGTCTACTTCTTTTGATGCGAAAACTTGCTTGCCGATACAACATTCGCCACATAATTTTCAACGCAAAAAGCACTGCACTAGATTTAGTGCACGTTTTTCCATTTCCATCATCCGTCAGAAACCCTTTGGGCTACCGTGAATATCGTGTAAATCCGCCGAGGAATGAGTTACTGTCTCGATTACGGAAAAACTACGGTACTAGTTCCCTGAACTTTGCCCGAGGCCGCACTTCGATGTACTGTCAAAGAAGACTGGCAGAAAATCGGTCGCAAACCATGCGCAAGTTATGAGGGGCAATGATGGAAGAACCCAGAAACAATTCGGCCACCGGCAACGACAGCAGCCAGAAAGAGTCTGCCATGTTCCACACTTCCACCGAGACACCGAAATCCTCCATCCCCTGGCAGGTCTGGGCCGTGGCCGCGGTGGCCTGCTGCATTGTGGTGGCGGTCCTCTACTTTTCCGGACATAAAAAGCCGCTTGCAACCAACCCCGCCCAGCCGGATGCCTACGCCGCCAGCCTGAGCATTTCCAACATCCAGATGAGTGAAGCCTCGAACATGGCCGGTGGAAAAATGACGTACATTGACGGCAGCATCACGAACCATGGGAAAAAAACAGTGACCGCAGTAACCGTCAGCACGACCTTTGCCAACGACATGGGCGTGGCCCCGCAGATTCTGACCGAGGGGATCCAAATTATTCGCGCCCGCGAACCCTATATCGACACGGAATCTGTGTCCGCTGCCCCCATCCAGCCGGGGGAGACCAAGGAATTTCGCCTTATATTTGAACAAGTTACGCCAAGCTGGAACCAGGTCACCCCGGTGATTCAGGTGCTACGGGTAGAGACGCGATAGGCTGAAAATTTTCTATTACTGGCAGGCAACTTAAGCCAAATTTCCAACATCTGAGAATGAAACGGGTATGAATCGGCGACATATTACCCCCACCTCCCCGGGTAAAGGTAATGTACGGTGCTGATTCACAACACCCCCATAGAGAACCAAAGCAGATTGGCCCCTCACCCGAGGGGCCGTTTTTTTGACGTATCCATTCTGGTTTCCTCCCCTGCATAGGCTGTGCTCCAGAGCACAGCGGGGTTTACAAACTCTTAATAAAATTTGTATTGTAGTTCGTTCCCCGCACACCGGTTCCACTTGGTCGTCTGGATGCCGGGTGTCAGGCGCCACTGGATATTTTTGATGCATTGCATGCAAGTACGAGGAGTAGCACCATGAGCACTTATCGCATACAGCGCGACTATATTTCCGATGGACGACAGGCACTGGTCAGCAAACTACGCCTGAAGTACACACTTCTGATTACGATTCTGTGCGCGGCAGTTGCACTCTCCATCTGGCACACCCTGGGACCGCGTGAAGAATTCCACGTCGCCACCTACATCATCGGTCTTTCTGCATTGACGGCAATTGTTATTGTGAGCCTGCGTGACACATGGGCACGCGGCGTCAGGCATCTGAACGAAACCGTGGACACGTACAGGTTGACGGTGGAACCCGGCAGAATTCTTTGCGTACACAACCATTCGCGACCCATCATGCTGGACACGTCAGAAATTCTGCGGGTGCAGGAAGACGGCCGACATGGTTTGCATCTCTGCACACGAGACCCCAAGTTGTGCATCGTGATTCCGCCGCAGCTGGAAAATTTTCAGGCATGCAAAGCTGAGTTACGCGCGCAGGGATTGAGTTGGGAAGCGCAAGCGTAGCAGACTAATTCAAGCCGGTCTGCTGGGACGTTGCCGAGGCCGGGCGCGCCGGCGGCTTGTAGATATAGAAGCTGTTGCGGCCGCCGCGCTTGACCACATACATGGCATGGTCGGCAAACTTCAACAGCTCCTCTGGAACTTGAGTCGAGTCCGGGTAGATGCAGACGCCTGCGCTGACGGTGATTTCCAGTTCCACATCGCCAAACTGCAGCGGTCGCGAGATTGAACTCACCAGTTGCTTGCCGCAGGCCTTCACTTCATCCAGATTGTTGAAGTCCGGCATGATGACGACAAACTCATCTCCGCCGACGCGTGCCACCGTGTCCGACTCGCGCACGGAAGCCAGCAACCGGCGCGCCATCGCCGCCAGCAGTGCATCACCTTCAGCGTGGCCCATAGTGTCATTGATGCGTTTGAAGTGGTCCACATCCAGCATGAAGAGGGCGACTTTTTTCTTGTTGCGCTGTGCCCGCAAAATGGCCTGCGTCAGGCGGTCCTGCATTAACGCGCGATTGGGCAGGCCGGTCAGGTGATCATGATGGGCCATGTAGTTCACGCGGTCGGCCATGCGTTTACTTTCCGTGATGTTACGGCTGGTAATGGCGATGCCCTTGCCAAGCTTCACGGCCTGCACGTGGATCCACGTAGCTTTAATAATTTCGTCATCAATAAAAATTTCTGTTGTGTAGGAAACGCCGGTTTCGACTACCTGCTTGTACTGCTCCAGCAGGCCGGAGCTGACGACAAACGGCCGCACCTGCGAGAGTGATTTGCCAATGAGACTGTTGCGCTTTATCTGCAGCCGCCGCTCTGCATTGGGATTCATGTAGCTGAAGGTGAAGTCTGCGATGTTGCCGGCCTCGTCATAGACGCCATCAAAAATATAAAAGTCGTCCATGCTGGATTCTGCGGCGGCCAGAAAACGCGCGTGCTCCTCGCGGGTGCGCGCTGCCCCTTCCAGTAATTTGTACTGGCGGTAAAGCAGCATACCGGCGCTGATTGCGATGATGAACGCGCTGGCCAGCCGCAACAACAACAGCGGAATTGTGCAGAACAGGATGACGAGATCTGTCAGCACAAAGAGAAGAAATGTCAGCGTGAACCGCAGATGCTGCGACGTGGGCGATTTTGGATTCATGGACACTCCCTGTCCAGGATCCACAGACAGAGAGAGAACCGTGCCACACGGAGAAAGGAAGCAGATGAATCTGAAGTGGGAGAAAGGGACGCAGTCATACGTGGTGAGGTTCTCGACTGCTTGAAGGATCCACGTTGCCAGTTTCCTGCGGCAGTGTCCATCCTGATGTTTCCGCTCCTGCAACAGCCATCTTGCGGAGTGAGCGTTCGCACTCAAGCAGATTATACCCAACACATTGGTGTTTGCGACGGGGTGCTGGCAGCTGATTCTTGAATAGCGAAACGGAATGGTTTAGAGGCTGCCGAGATGCAAGCGGTAAAGCCGGTAAGCCTCGCCAGTGCCATACCAGTTGCCGAACTCAGCCAGAAACTCCGCGCCAAAGCGGACGTTGAGCGCCTGGCTGGGGCCGGGGCGAGCATGGCCGAAAACATATTGGTAGCCGCGACCCGCAACCAGACCGAGCCAGTGCGCCTTCATCACGTCGCTATAGCCCAGGCCGTGATATGGCGGCAGCAGCGTATTGGAATAGCAATACATTGCCAGCCGTTTTTCTTCTTCGGGGACGGTGTCCATGCCCGCGATGCGTTCATCGCAACCGGCCACGGGGATGCCGTAGGTTTCGCCGGCCAGTTTGCCATCCACAAACATCCAGACAAAAATGGCACCGTGGGTCGCAATAAGATGCTGTTTGGATTCGACATCCATTTGCAGGTTGGAGTGGTAGAGCAATTCAAACGCCATCGTCTCTTCGATGGGCATTGTGTAGCGGAAGGTGATGTGCCCGAGGCGCTGCATGGCTATCGCGGCTTTGCTGCGGCATCAATGGCCAACAGCGTTTCCAGCAGCGGCTTCAGATTTTTCAGGTCGAGCGCATTGGCACCGTCTGATTTTGCATTCGCCGGATCATCATGCACTTCGAGAAAAATTCCATCCACACCTGCAGCCACGGCAGCGCGCGCCAGCACGGGAATAAATTCCGGCTGACCGCCGCTGACACCATTCGCTGCGGAAGGCGTTTGCACAGAATGCGTGCCGTCGAAAATCACCGGAGCCATCTCCCGCAGGATCGGCAGTGAACGCATATCGACAACCAGATTGTTGTAGCCGAAACTGGCACCGCGCTCGGTGAGGCAGACGCGCAGCTGGCCGGAGTCCAAAACTTTTTGCACGGCGTGCTTCATGTCCCATGGAGCAACGAACTGCCCCTTCTTGATGTTGACCGCGCCGCCGGTCTTGGCCGTTGCCTCAGCCGCGCTGGCCAGCAGGTCAGTCTGGCGACAGAGGAAAGCGGGAATCTGCAGCACGTCCACGCTCTCGGCCACACGCGCACAATCCTGCGGCGTGTGCACATCGGTCAGCACCGGCAGGCCGGTCGCTTTGCGCAGCTCGGCAAGAATGCGGCAACCCTCTGCAAGGCCGGGGCCGCGAAAACTTTTTATCGATGTGCGATTGGCTTTGTCGTAACTGGCTTTGAAAATGTACGGGACACCGAGGTCACTGGCGACGCGCTGGATGGCATCTGCCATTTTTCTCACGTGGGCTTCAGACTCAATCACACACGGGCCGGCGATGAGAAATAATTTTCCCGCGCCTACTTCTACATTGCCGATTTTGAAAGATGACGTCATCACTTTATTCCGAGTTTGATTCTACTGCACGCTGACCTGCTGGAAGCCGAGGCCGCTCAACAGCAGCGTGATGCTGGCGCAGGCATTTTTGTGCGCGGCATCCAGAATGCCGTCGTCGAGCGCGGCCTGTCGTAGTTGCTGCTCGGCATGCTGGCGCGTGGTTGTTTCCAAATCTTTGTCCGGTGAAGCCAGCCAGCCGGTAGTGCGTGAGTAGACTCGTGTGTGCGTGTTATCGAGCGTGGCGGAAAAAATCTCCGGCGCGGGCAGCGTCATGCGGATGCTGCGGCCACCACCAGCCAGCGACGTTATGACCACACTCTGCGGCGTCAGCTTGCTCAGGTCCACACCGGCCACTGCCTGCCCGTGGACAATCATCAGCATCTTGTCGCCGAAGAGCATGTCCGGCAGGATGGGGTTGCTGCTGGAACCTTCCACCACAGTGTCAAGCGAGTAGTGCACCGACTCCAATCGGTCGAGCGCCTGAATTTTTTCGACGACCACCGGCACCGGCATCTCCACTGAGATGTTGCGGCCCAGCGCCATGCGCGCGATTCGATCTTCCCAACTGAGCGGCACGCCGTGGCGAAATACCGCGAGAACAATTGCGCCCACCAGCAACAGCGCGGCGACGGCGACAAGCAGAATTCCCCGAATTGCAGGCCGGTTCTCCATGCAGACACTGTATCTGAAAAGCTGGCGAAGTTTTTAGAGGCCGTGGCGGCGAAGAAATGCGAGCACAGCATCAGCGGTCTGATGCGGTTCTCGCTGTGCCAGCAGGTGCGGGCCGCGCAGTTGCACCAGATCGGTTTGCGGACGATGCGCGATGATTTCCGCACCGCAGCGTGCGCCGACAAGATTGTCGCCATCGGCCTGCAGATACATCATCGGCACCGTGACATCGCGCAATGCAGCACGCGCATCGCAGTCGAGAATGATGCGCAGTCGCTCTGCCATTACAGACGGAGCAACGCGACCCGTGGCAGAGCGCACGGCTTGCACCATCTGCAGCGGCGCGCCGGGGCCGGCGAGATAATGGCGGCACATAATTTCTGTGGTGGGCATGCCGAAAAATAATCGCGCAAGAGCTCCAGGTACTCGACGTGCCCATTGGCCAACGGGACTGGTGACGAATCCCACGCAGAGAATCACCGCTGCCAGGCCGCGCGGATGCGTGGCGGCAAACTGTACCGCCAGCGGCGTGGACATGGACTCCGCAAATATTACGTAGGGTTCATCAGTGGGCGCGGCTTCGCGGACATAGTCCAGCAGCTGCGGGTAATCGAGAAAACGATCGGTGGGGTAGCGCACCACCTGCGGCTGCAGCACGGACGGCAGATGCGGCGTGAAAAATTGAAACAGATCGCCGGTGCCGTCCATGCCAGGCAGAAGAAGAAGTTTCATCGTCGGCTACGCGTTCTGCTGCGTACGCTGCGTAGACTTGGTCTGCGTGGTGCTGGGCTGCTTGCGGTTCTTGTAGCTTGTGATGATGAAGTCGCGGAAGAGCGGATGCGGCTCCAGCGGCTTGGATTTAAATTCCGGATGGAACTGGCAGCCAAGGAAGAATGGATGCTCCGGAATCTCGACAATTTCCACGTAGGTTGCGTCGGGGGTTGTACCGGTCAACCGCAGCCCCGCACCCGTGAGCACCGCTTCATACTCGCGGTTGAACTCATAACGATGGCGATGACGCTCGGAAATTTCCGTCTTGCCGTAAGCCTTCTCCGCCAGCGAAACCGGTTCCAGCACGCAGGTCCACGCACCCAGCCGCATGGTGCCGCCCATCTCTTCCACGCCAATCAGATCGCGCAATTTGTAGATGATGCGGTGCGGTGTGGAAGGATCAAACTCGCTGGAGTTGGCACCGTCGAGTCCGCACACGTTGCGCGCGTATTCAATGCACGCCGTCTGCATGCCCAGACAAATTCCAAAGTACGGCACTTTATTTTCGCGCGCGTAGCGGATGGCATTCAGCATGCCTTCAATACCACGCTTGCCGAAGCCGCCGGGGACCAGAATGCCGTCGTAGCCCTTCAGCTGTTCTTCGTAGCTCGAATCTTTTGTTTCCAGGCCTTCGGCTTCCAACCAGGTCACTTTCAATTTCAAATATTGCGAGAGCGCGCCATGCACCAGCGCTTCCTTCAGCGACTTGTAGCTGTCTTCGTACTCCACATACTTGCCAACGATGGCGATGTGTACTTCATCCTTCGGGTTGTAGGCACGCTCCAGCAGGTCGCGCCATTTGTCCAGCTGCGGCTCACCGGCATCAATCCGCAAATATTTCAGGATGAGTGCATCGACGCCTTCCTGCGCGAATCCAACGGGCACTTCATAAATCGACGGCACATCTTTGGCTGCAACTACAGCCTGCTCTTCCACGTTGCAGAAGAGTGCAATCTTCGACTTCATATCGCGCGGCAGCGGACGGTCGCAACGGCAGAGCAAAACATCCGGCTGGATACCGATGGAGAGTAGTTCCTTCACCGAGTGCTGCGTCGGCTTTGTCTTCAGTTCCTGCGCGGCGGCAATCCACGGCACCAGTGTGAGGTGGACGAAGACCGTGTTCTCGCGACCGAGTTCCTGGCGCATCTGGCGGATGGCTTCCAAAAACGGCAGCGATTCAATGTCGCCCACCGTGCCGCCTATTTCAACGATGGTCACATCGCAGTCGGCGGAAACTTTTTTCATTGCCGCTTTAATTTCATTGGTCACATGCGGAATGACCTGCACCGTCTTGCCGAGATAGTCGCCACGGCGTTCGCGCGTGATGATCTGCTCATAGATGCGGCCGGTTGTCAGGTTGTTGTCGCGGCTGAGGCGCGCGTGGGTAAAGCGCTCGTAGTGGCCCAGGTCGAGGTCAGTTTCCGCGCCGTCGTCGGTCACAAAGACTTCGCCATGCTGGAAGGGCGACATGGTGCCGGGGTCGACGTTCAGGTACGGGTCAAACTTCATCAGGTTGATGCGCAAGCCGCGGCTCTCCAGCAGGCAACCGATGGAGGCTGCCGCCAGCCCCTTGCCAAGTGACGACACAACTCCGCCAGTCACAAAGATGTACTTTGCAGACATGTCCGCGACCTCATTTTTGGATGTTTTGATTGGACGTGCAGGATGGGCACGATTAAGTATAAGCGAGGTCGACTGGCAGAGGAAAGTGGAAAATGCGGGCCGAATTATTCAGCCCGCAAATCGCCATTAGAACTGGTAGCGCGCGCCGATTTCCACACGGCGGCCGCTTTCAGCCGCATACGGCACACCGAAGAGCGGCGAGCCAAGAACTCCGCCCACTGCGGAAACATTGGTGTGGTTGAGCACGTTGGAGGAGCGCACGTTGAAGATGACCACCTGCTGATGCTCGGCCTTCTTGTTGCGGGTGAGCGTGAATTTCCGCTCCATGTTCGTATCCATGAATACGAGCCAGGGCTGGACGCCACGGTTGCGCGGGAGGACCGAGACACCGCCTGAATCCACCAGCAGGCCGTAAGGGGTTTGCACCGCACCCGGCGTTCCGGGCGCGGCAATCATGGGGCGGTCGTTGAAGTCGCCATCGCCGTTGTTGTCGTAACCGGTGGTAATGTTGTAGCGAAGATCACCGCCGCCGTAGCCGTTGATGCTCCAGTCAATTTTCTTCGGCAGATGTATGGTTCCGTTGCCGAATAAATTCCAGCGGCGGTTGCCGGATTGCGGTGCAAGCTCGCCGGCTTCACTGGTGGCACTCTGCGGCGTGGAGCTGATGTTGTCGTCGCTGGTGAAATTCAGATTGACGCGCACGCCGCCGAAGAAGAACTGCACATGCTTCAGCTTGTGCTGCTCCACGGAAAAGAAGAGCGCGTTGCCGTGGCCCTTGGCGGAGTTTTGTTCCTGCAGGATGTTCGTGTTCGCAGGTCCTGGCCGCGGACCGGTGGGCACATCGTTCAGTGGCGCGTTGATATTGCGCGACTGGATAGCGTTCCAGATGCCTCCGGTGGCGTAGTCCAAACTGAGGTTCCAACCCTTGGGCAGACTGCGTGAACCACCGATTTCATCAATTTCCCACATCGGGTCTGTCAGGTGCGGCGCCTGAGTTCGGTAGCTGGAAATCATCGTCGGGTTGCCCGAGGTTGGATTGCCGTAGACGGGATTGTAGATAGTGCTGGTGATATGGGTAATGCCATCCTGGCCTAGCAGCGTGGCTTCTTCTGAACTGGGCCGGGTGTTGGTGTACATGCCGTAGTGCGCATGCAGCGACCACAGGTTCTTTTTTCCCGGCGAGTAGATGAGACCCAGCCGCGGCATTGCGCCGTTGAGTGTGGTGGGGTAATTCTGTGTGGTCCAACGCAGGCCGGAGCTGAACTGCAGGCCATGACCAATCTTCCAGTCATCCTGAACAAACAAGCCGTTCTGCACCTGCACAAATGCAACTCCCGGCGTGCCGGTGACTGCCGAATATGCCGTGGGTGTTCCGCCGGCGTATCCGAGAATCGCGCGGCGATATTGTTCAATACCACTGATGATTTCCGTCTGACCGGAGATGGGATTGTTGTTCGAATCGAGCACGGGTGCGGTGCCGCCGCCGAAGGTATACGTGCCGTTGAAGTTGTTGGTCACCTGCTGGTGCTCGTTGTAAATCATCATCTGCGTTCCGGCCATGATGGTGTGGTGCTTGGTGGTGAAGATGGCGTCGTCGTCGAACTCAATGTTGAGTTCATGCACTTGCGCCGGACCCAGACTGGCACCACCACCGGTGAAAGCGCCGGCCACGGCAACCTGCGGCGCGGTGGATTCCACCTGGTTATTATTGCCGTCCCAGCGCAGGCTCAGGCGCGTCTCATGCATCAGGCTGGCAGATGCTGTGGTGACGTTACTGACGCGGAACATATGCTCATAGGTCTGGGCGTTGTATCCCGCCTGCGCCAGTGTGGTTCCGCCCACTCCCTGGTTGTTCAATGAATTTACATTCGCACTGTAGCTGAGAATGAACGTGTTCTTCGCGCCAAGTTGCCAGTCGCTGCGTGCGGTGCCCAGCCACAGACTTTGCGGCGTTGGCACGTTGGCAATAGTAGGTTGCTGGTTGCCGCTCGAGTCCAGCGTGATGGCGTTGACCACGGCAAAGTCATTAATGATGCGGTGCTCAAAAGTCATTGCAAAATCGCTGCCCGTTTTCATGATGGGCCCGGAGAGTTCTGCGCCGTATCGCTGTTTGCCGATGGCTGCCTTGCTGAGTGCGAATGGATCCCGTGCGTTTTCCCACGCGCTGCCGTTGGTGGTGAAGATGGCACCGTGATACGCCTTCTGGCCGGGCTTGGTGTAGACCTCCACACTGCCGCCCTCGAACTGCGGGTCGTTGTACTGCGCGGCGAACATGTCCGGGTTCACCTTGATGTAGGCGATGGAACTTTTCGGCGGCAGTGCACTGGCACCCTGGAAGCCATCCACTTTGATGGTGGTGTTGGCGGGATTGCCGCTGGCGGCCCCTGCCATGTTCTGCAATTCGGTCAGCAGATCGTCGGGATCGTCCGCCAGTGTCTGCAGGCGATCGCCGGAGATTTTTGTGGATGCGGCCGAGCCATCCGGATCTATGCCGTTGTCCGCTTCCACCTGAACATTGGTCTCCACTGTGGCCAGCGGCAGCACCAACTGCTGTTCGCCTTTGCGGGGCGTGGTCACGCTGATTTCATGTTTGGCAAAACCTTCTGCCGTTCCGCTCAGCTTGTGGGTGCCGTCGGTAACACAGGTGAATTTGTACGTACCGTCATCGCCGCTTACTGTTTGCGACTTGCCGTCGAGGACTACAATCGCGCCCGGCACCAATGCCAGCGTTGTATCACGTACAGTTCCGGATAACGTGGTGCCACCGGAACAGGTCTGGGAGCTGGTGGATGTGTTAATTTTCTGTGCATATGCGTTGCCCAGCGCGAAACAACCCAGTACCGCAATCAGTACAGACTTCCTCATCAGAACCTCAGATTGCGGATGCCCCGCAATAAATCGTGCAGGCCTGAAAAATCCATGCATGCACGGTGACAAATCCGTTCATCTCACTGGAATGGTTTACGCAGGGCCGCGTCGAGAAGTTCCCTGGAAAATATAAGAAAGATATCCGCGGTGATATCGATATTTATTTACGCATGCTGGGACGGGGTGGAGTTGCGTTCCGCAATAGCGAGCCACAACCAGATGCCCAGCGAGGCCGCGGCGCAGACGACAGCTTCCATCGCAGAAAGCCCACGCGGGCCCCAGAGCTTATAGCCGAGTCCGTCGAGCGCCGGCATATAGACCGGCGGAATATTGCCGAGTCCGTTCAGGATGCCGTAGCGCGTGCTGCCGCTGCGACCGCTACGTCCCATCACATCCAGCAGCACTGCTGTGAAGAGCGCATAGCTGGCACCAATGGTGAACAGATAGAGCGGCGCGGAAATGAAATAGGAGATCGGACTCTGCGGGCCGAGCCACAAAAACAGCAGTGAGCCAGCATTCAGCAGACCGAATGCGATGTAATAACGCGTGGCGCGAACAGACCGTGGCAGCAGAGTGACCACGTAAGCGCCCAACGCCACCAGAACACCGCCGCCGAATCCGTTAATCCATGCCACCTGTTCGGTGCTGACGTTATAGTCGGGGGCGAGACCGGGCATCAGCGACATGATGGCACCGCTGCTGATGGGCGCTGCCAGCAGCGCGATATACGGCAGAGCTTCCCAGCGCACGATGGTGGCGCGAAACTCGTGCACAATTTCAACGAGCGCTTTTTTTAGACCATCTGGATGCGGTTGGTAGGCAGGCTCGGGAATGGTCAGCGCAGGCAGCGCCAGCAACGCGACCACAGCGCCCACCGAGAGGCCGATGGATGCAACGCTGAGATGTTTTGACGCCAGCAGCACGCCGCCGGTGATGAGCGAAGACGACATCAGCGAAGTTGCCTGGTAATAGCCGCTGGCCTTGCGACGCGCCACCGCGCTGCTGATGTTGCCCATCAGACCGCCGAGTGCCGCTGGCAGCAACTGCACGCACACGGCGGCAAGAAACATCAGCAGCACGGCAGGCGTTGCCGCCAGATGACGCGTGAGGAATGCGCTGGCCGTCAGCAGGCCGCCCAGCAAGCTGCCGATAATCACCCAGGTGCGGCGGCGGAAAATGAAATCTGTAATTGGGCCCCACAAAAGATAAATGACCGAGGGCAACGTGATGATGGAAATTTCAAGGCCGATGCGGTCTTCGCTCACGCCCTGTTGCCGCAGCAGGCCGGAAAGCACTCCGCTGAAAATGCCGTTGATTAAAATGGCGTTCGGGGCCACCAGAATTCCGAATCGCCACGGTCTTACGTTATCGAGCGCGTTCTCTTCAGGCATGAGTGAGAAGAATATATCATTCGCATCGCGTCGCTGTTGCTGACTTTGCGCGCGCCCGCTCGTCTAGACTGAAGACGTGCCAGACAGGACGGCGGCCATGTTCGTAATTCGCGTCAAACGACAAATTCGCTGGTTGCTGATGCTGTTCATTGTCGTGGCCATCTTTTTCTTCTGGCTGCTCTCGCGCCGCAGTTGGGCGCAGACAAATTCTGCAACACAGAATGAATCGCAGACCACGCCGCATCCCGCTGCAAATGTTGAACCGCTCTCGCCTGAAGAAGAAAAAGATCTGGCCGACATCCGCGCGCACTCGCCGGAGATTGCCCCACGCCTGCAGTTGCCGGAAGCCGGCGGCGTTTGGGCGCTGGACAAATTCAATCACAACGATGAGTTGGTGGCATTGCGACAACCCGGCAGCCTGGCCGACGGCGACACCGAACATTATGTGGATGCGGAAGAAGTGAATCCAAATTCAGTCGAGCATCACCTGACGGAGTTACGCGGAGCAGCAGCCACTGTGCAACTGCACACCGCAACACCGCAATTTTTTATACGCGTCGGCAGTTCGGCCCCCATCGATGCCAACCCACGCGACTTTCGCGTGGATACACACGGCTCGCCGGAGATGTACAAGCAGGTTGCCAATCCCAAAAGTGTTTATGCGATTGTGCGGCTGGATGTGCGCGAGGATGTGCGTGAGGTAAATACGTTTCGCATCCCGCGGCTGGGCACCGGGCCTCAGATTGTGGTCATCGCTACTACGCGCACTCTGCTGACTGGTGGGCTGTGGCTGCAGCTGAAACCGGTGGCCCCGCTGGATCCGGGCGAGTATGCGCTGATTGAAGTAATCAACAACCACACGCTGAACCGCGAGGTGTGGGGATTCGGCGTGCATGCCGATGCTGCGGCCAACATCAACGTGATTGACCCGCAGCCAGCAACGCCGGCCGTGAAGCCGACTCTAAAATCGCGCCCGGCCAGCGACCAGTAATGCGTCAGTTTGCGATTAATGTTTTGAAGATCGGTTGGGCATCATCTTGCCGGCCTCTGCGGTTGCCACTGCCAGCCCGTCGCGCGTGGTGCCTTTCACCTGATACATCATGTTGTCTGCCGCGCGGATGATGGTGTGTACTTCTTTGCCATCTTCAGGAAATGTGGCCAGACCAAAGCTCGCACGCAATGACAAATTCAGATTGCTGCCGCCGGAAAATTTCGATCGCCGCAAATCGTCAATGATTCCCTGTGTAAATTTTGTGCCATCTTCTTTGCTGGTGTGCGGCAGCAGCAGCACAAACTCATCGCCGCCGTAGCGAAAGCCCGCGTCGTCATCGCGGAAGTGGCTGCGCAGTTTATCTGCCATCTCCATCAACAACTGGCTGCCGACCAAGTGGCCATGCGTGTCGTTCACGCTCTTAAAATGGTCGAAGTCGCAGAAGAGCAGGCAGAAACTCTGCTTGGTGGATTTGTAGGATTCAATCTGTGCTTCGAGCATGCGGTACAAGTGCCGCGCGTTGTAGAGTCCCGTGCAGTCGTCGGTGATGCTGAGGGTGTGGATGCGCGTCATGGAACGCGCGTTGTTGATGGCAATGGCGGCATAGTCAGCCAGCACGTAGAGGAAGGAGATTGCGTAGGCTGTCAGCACTTCCGGCTTGAAGTTCAACAGCTGGATGATTCCCAGCACTTCTTCGCCGGCACGAATCGGGATGCAAGCGATGGAAACGAAGTGGATACCGCGGTCATCGACAGCCGCGTGGCGGAATCGTGGATCGCTGGCGGCGTCATGCACAATCAGTGGCATGCCTTTTTGCGCCACCCAACCACCGATGCCGGAACCAATCTTCAGCCGAAAGCTCGGCAACTCAGTCGCACCTTCGCCGACGGAGATGACGTAGTAGAGGTCTTTGCGGACCGGGTCCACCATCATCAGCGACCAGGACTCTGGCCCAAAGAACTTGGCCATCTGATTCAAAATTGTGTTGAGGACTCGATCGAGTTCTAGCGACGAGGTCAGAGCGCGGCCCACGTCGTGGAATACGCGGATGTCGCGCAGCGCTGCTTCTTCATCCTGCCGTTGCTTGATGCCGTTCATTGTCCTCTGCCCTGTCTAGTTGCAGGTTTGTTCAGTTGCCATGACGGTTGAACAGAACGTTACAGTTGATTGTGGGAGTTCTGTAAAACAAACTTAGCGTGACGTGAAGGCGAAGTCCAGTGTCATCCTCCGATGTGGACCATACTTCGTGACGGTTTCTGGAATCCCTCTTCGCCGATGTGGTGGCGCTCTTCTTTTCCATGAACAATCTTTCGTATGTACGCATCAAGTTCCTGGTTGGTTCCACCACGCCGCATCACACCGTAAAGGTCATGGTCGCTTTGTGAAAACAAACAGGTGCGCAGTTTGCCGTCGCTGGTGATGCGGATGCGGCTGCAGTGGCCGCAGAAGGGACGCGATACCGGAGCGATAATGCCAATCTCTCCAATGCCGTCAGCGAATCCGTAACGCAAGGCCGTTTCTCCGGTTGCGGTGGGCTCCAGCGGATGCATGGCATGCACTTTCTGTAGACGCGCAAGAATTTCATCGTGGGTTACCACCATCTCCGGCTGCCAGACCCGGCCTTCCTCCAGCGGCATGAATTCAATGAAACGGACAATCACATTATGCTCGCGGCTGAAGGCGGCAAACGACTCAATCTCGTGGTCGTTGAAGCCACGCAGTAATACGCAATTAATTTTGATGCCCTCAATGCCGGCTTGCTGCGCCGCGCGGATGCCTTCGCGAACATGGCGCAGGCTGCCCGGCACACGCGTGATTCGTGTAACGGTTTCGTCGTCCACTGCATCCATGCTGATGGTGATTCGTTGCAGACCCGCTTCGCGCAGCGGTTGCGCCAGCGGTGCCAAAAGATGCCCGTTGGTGGTCATCGCCAAATCTATCGGCTCGGCCTGCGGAGAAAATTCTTTTTTCAAGCTGCCAAGCGCGTGGACCAGTTCCAGCAGATCGCGGCGCAGCAGCGGCTCACCGCCAGTCAGCCGGATTTTTTCGATTCCCAGCGAAACCAATAGATTCGCCAGCCGCACCACATCGGCAAATGGCATATCGCTGTAGCCGGGGATTTCGCCGTCGCGGCAATAAACGCAGCGGTAGTTGCAGCGGTCGGTGATGGAGATGCGCAGGTCAGTGATGGCGCGGCCAAATTTGTCCCGCAGCCGCTTTTGTTCCCGGATGCCTGGCACTGAACTACCAACCGGCTGCGATGTTTGTTTGCCCAACATTGTGACTCCGCCTGCATCTAATGGTAGTGGATATATTCAGAAGGAATTTTGTGCATAAGCCTCTATAGCCTCGAAGAGGGTATTGCTCAGTTAGTTAATAGTATCTGTGCCAACTGGCTAAGTTACTGAGAATGCAATATCGAGTGACTCTGTAGAGTCATTTTCATAAAAAGTGCGTCAAAATGGTACATTTTCCCATTTCCTGTGCAAAAATGTAACCTAGCTATCTTCTCCCCCTACTTGCACTACTTGAGGTAACGCAACATGAACAATATGCAATCTCTGCCAGATTGGACTATGGAGCAGTTGGGCCCGCTAGGCATATTTCTTGTCATTGCCGGTGTTGCCTTTCTGTTTTTCTTCATGCTGTCGCGCTGGCGCGAGTGGGATTTTGCGCGTAAGCGTAACGGCTACACCATCGACGACTTCGTTCGCGACATGCGTGTACGTGGCATCAGCGAAGAAGTTTCCCGCGCCGGATATGAAGTTATCCAGCAGGAACAGCGCGTCCGCTTCCCTGTGATGCCGGACGATCATCTGGATGAACAGCTCGGCATTACTGATATTGATTTGATGGACACACTCGTCTCCGTGCTGACCCGCACCGGCAAGGAACGCAAGGCCGGCCTGATGTACATGCCGCTGGTCACTGTGGAAGACCTGCTGAAGCTGGTGCAAGTATCGCCCAGCGTCCGCATACAAGATGAGAGAGAAAAGCGTCTCGCGTAGTTTTTCAACTTACAAATATTTTTTTAGACACTGTATGGGGGCCACGAGCCCCCATTTCTATGCGCAAAAGTTTTGCCAATAGATTCCCCCGCAGTTCGCGGCTGCGCTGCTTGCAATAGAATCGCAGCGTGCAGATGCAATGCCAATTCGAGCACACGGTAGAGTTTGCAGCGGGCAATAGCGAAGCCCTGCGTGCGCTGCCGGAGACAGCCGGAGTCTTTGCGCTCTTTGGCCATGCGGCAACTGACCAGCCGTATCTCTCGCGCACGCCCAACCTGCGCCGTCGATTGCAACGACTGCTGACACCGGATCCAAAAGCACCGCGGCGATTGGATTTGAGCGGCCGCGTGGCGCGCATCGAATACACCATCACCGGCAGCGATTTTGAAGCCGTGCTGCTGCTATTCCGCGCCAGTGCGGCGCATCTCGGCATGGAGGCAGCAGAGCGACGCCTGCGGCTGCACACACCTTTCTGCATCCGGCTGACGGTGGAGAATGCATACCCCCGTGCGTATGTGACCAACAGAATCTCCGCGCGCTCGCTGGCGCACACCTATGGGCCCTTTGCTACGCGTGCCTCGGCAGAGCGTTTTCTGGATGAGTCGTTGAATCTCTTCAAACTGCGGCGCTGCCATGAAGAACTCTCGCCGGACCCGGCCTTTCCCGGCTGCATATATTCCGAGATGAAGATGTGTCTCGCTCCCTGCTTCAAGGGATGCACGGACGAACGATACGCGGAGGAGTCGCGCGCGGTGGGTGACTACCTTGCCACGCACGGCAGTTCGCTGCTCAACGTGCTGGCGGCTTCGCGCGATGCCGCATCAGAGTCGCTGGACTTTGAACGCGCCGCCGAACTCCACGCCGCCATCACTCGCGCGCAGAACACTACACATCTTGCCGATGAAATTGTGCGGCCGCTGGAGCAGCTCACCGGCGTGGTTGTGTTGTCGGCTGCGGTAGAAAAATCTGTTGGATTGTTTTTGCTGCGCGGCGGTCTGCTGACCGAGCCAACGTTTGTCGCATCTACGGAAGAACTCCCCGCAGCACTGGAGACTTTGGAAGCGCAGCACACAGCCATCGCCGGAAAAAAGTTTCCGTTGCGATTGCTCACTTGCCATCTGGCGCTGTTGAAACGCTGGTACTACCGCGGAGAGAAGCACCGCATAGGTGACATTTATTTTTCTCTACCGGATGGCAATCTTCCGCAGAAACGCATCGCGCGAGCCGTGAACCGCATCTTAAATCCAGCGGCACAGGCCTCCATTATCCAGCCGGATACGGCGGCGGAAAACACGACACCCACCACTGATACACTGGCTATCGAATGAGCTCAACCCCAACAACGCCGCGACTCTATCCGCCGCAAGTGCTGCCGTCGATTCTCTCGGCGGACTTTGCGCGCCTGGCCGAAGAAGTGGCAGCGGCGGAACTTGGCGGTGGGCACATCATCCATGTAGACGTGATGGACGGACATTTTGTGCCGAACATCACGCTGGGCCCGCCGGTAGTTGCATCGCTACGCAAAGCTACCAATCTGACGCTGGATTGCCACCTGATGATTGAGCACCCGGACGAATTCATCCCCGCCTTTGCCGATGCCGGGGCCAACTGGGTGAGCGTGCATTACGAGGCCTGCCCACATCTGCATCGTTCGCTGGAACTGATTGCGCACCACGGCATGCAGCCGGGCGTGGTTATCAATCCGGCGACGCGCGTGAACCTGCTGGTGGATATTCTGCCTCTCGTCCACCACGTGCTGGTGATGAGCGTGAACCCGGGCTTCGGCGGCCAGAGCTTTATCCCGCATTCGCTGCAAAAGATTCGCCATCTCGCGGAGTTGCGTGCTGAACTCGGCCTGAAATACCACATCGAAGTGGATGGCGGCATCGGCAAGGAAACCATCACGTCTGTGGTTCAGGCGGGTGCGGACCTGCTGGTGGCAGGCAATGCCGTCTTCGGCGGCGGCCAGGCGGAGAAGAACGCGCGGGAACTGATTACACTGGCAGCCGCAGCCTGCTAATCCCAGCCTACGGTTGACCCGCCGCGCCCCGGCAACGTCTGAAAACGTATAGAATTGTCGGCAAGCGGCCAAAGCGTGCCGAACGGGGATTTTTGCCCCCTGATGACAGTTTCCCGAGGATTTAAATGATGCATTCCCAGCAGTCTGCCCTTCGTCTCCGTCTGCCACGGTACGTATTCGCCGCCACCGCGCTTTGCCTTTTCAGCGCCGCGGCATTTGCACAGACCACAGACACCACGGCAGCGCCGGCTCCTGCAGCGACCGCACCGGCTGCGACGACCACGCAGACCACCAATGCCAAGCCTGCGAAGAAAACACGGGAATCCCGCGCGGACAAGAAGGCCGACAAAACTGTCGCCTCCAAGGACACGCAGAAGCTGCTGAAGAGCAAGAAAGCCAAGCAGCTGAACCAGTTGGCCGGTCTGGATACGAGCCTGCCGGACAAGGAACTCTATGACAAGTCGCTGCTGGCAGAGAAAAAAGGCCGCTTCGACGTTGCCCGTATGGACCTGCAGACCCTGCTGAACACCTATCCTGATTCGCAGTTCCAGATGCGCGCCAAGCTGGCGATTGCCGATAGCTGGTTCAAAGAAGGCGGCTCTGCCGCTCTGGCCCAGGCCGAGGCAGAGTACAAGGACTTCCAGACATTCTTCCCCAATGTGCCGGAAGCTGCCGAAGCGCAGATGCGCGTGGCCGATATTTACTACCGGCAGATGGACAAGCCCGACCGCGATTACGGCAAGACCAAGCACGCCGAAGACGAGTACCGCACGATGATTCTGCAGTATCCGGATTCGACCCTGATTCCTGAAGCCAAGCAGAAACTGCGTGAAGTGCAGGAAGTGCTGGCCACCCGCGAAGCGCTGATTGCCGCCTACTACGCACAGCAGGAAAACTGGCCGGCGGCCATTGCCCGCTACCAGACGCTGGTGGACACCTACCCGCTCTACAGCCATAGCGACGACGCTCTGATTGCGCTGGGCGACGCCTATGCCGGACAGGCACACCGCTTTGAAAACTCCAAGCTGCCCGAAGACATCAAGTCGCGCATCATGAAGAGCTACAACGATCTGGCTGCTGCCTCGTACAGCCTGTTGATTACGCGCTACCCCAGCATGGACCGCGTTGACGATGCACGCGACCGCCTGCAGGCGCTGCACTACCCCGTGCCGACACCCACGCGCGAAGCCATTGCAGAAAGCCAGACGCTGACCGACAGCCGCAAGGCCATCACACTGTCTGACCGCGCAAAGATCCTGTTGCTGCGCCGCCCGGACACCTTTGAAGCGGCCCGTGTCGGCGAACCCACCATGGTTTCTCCGCCGGACACCACGGCACCGGCCGTCATCAAGCAGATGACCCTTGCCTTCAACAATGCCGTGAACCCGGGCGCCGTGCAGACTGCACCCGCGAAGACGACACCGGTGAATAACAACAGCACTCCGGCAACGACGGACACCGCAGCACCCGCACCGGCACCGGCTCCAGCAGGCGATGCGCCGCTGCAGTTGCAGGACGTGAACACCACCACCGGCAGCGTACCCACTGGAACCAGCATCACCAACGTGCAGAGTGGAACCACGGTGACCTCTGTGCCGGCGGGCGGCAGGCCCTCCACCGGCGTTGGCCTGGGCATTGTGGGTTCATCCCCGGCAGACAACGCGGATACGACGCCGGACCCCAATGGCGGCCTGAAGGCCGTTGGTCCCAAGGACAATACTCCGCTGCCCGCGGTTGAAAAGGCCGCACCCGCACCGGAAACCACCAACGACGTAGCAGGCGTTGCCACACCGCCTGCTGCAGCCAAGAACTCCAAACCCAATGAGGACAAGAAGACCGAGTCCTCCACCAAGAAGAAGAAAAAAGGTTTGAAGAAACTGATTCCGTAAACTGCATCGAAGCTAAGCGAAAAGCCCTCCACACGGAGGGCTTTTTCGTTGCGTGAAAAGCTATAGAAGCGTCGCATAGTAAAATTGAAATTCCGCCAGTAACTGCGCGACGAGTGAGACATGCCACAGGAATTGCCGAAAGCTTACGACCCTACCGCCATTGAAGATCGTTGGGCCGAGTTCTGGGTGAGCGAACGTCTGTTTGACGTTGCCACGCCATCCGCCGCGTCTGCCGATGCCGATCCGTTCACCATCCTGCTGCCGCCGCCCAACGTTACCGGCCGGTTGCACATGGGCCACATGCTGAACCAGACGGAGATGGACATCCTGACGCGCTGGCACCGTATGCGCGGGCAGACTGCGCTGTGGCTGCCCGGCACCGATCACGCCGGCATTGCCACGCAGATGATGGTGGAGCGGCAGCTGGCCACCGAGGGCAAGAAGCGGCAGGAGCTGGGCCGCGAGGCCTTCGTAGAACGCGTGTGGGAGTGGAAGCGGCACTACGGCGGCGCCATTCTGGACCAGATGAAGCGGCTGGGCGCGAGCGTGGACTGGTCGCGCGAATACTTCACCATGGACGAGCGGCTGAACGTTGCCGTGAAGGAAGCCTTTGTGCGCCTGCATGAGCAGGGGCTGATTTATCGCGGTGCCTACATTGTGAACTGGTGTCCGCGCTGCCAGACGGCCATCAGCGATTTGGAAGTGGTGCACGAGGAGCAACAGGGGAAGATTTACGAGCTGCGTTATCCGCTGGCGGATGGAAGCAGGTCGATTACGATTGCCACCACGCGGCCGGAGACGATGCTGGGCGATGTGGCTGTCGCAGTGAATCCGGAAGATGCACGCTACAAGAAGCTGATTGGCAAGAAAATTAAATTGCCACTGACAGAGCGCGAGATTCCCATCATCGCCGACGAGTGGGCCAATCCTGAGTTTGGCACCGGCGCGGTGAAAGTAACTCCGGCGCATGACCCGAATGATTTTGCCATCGGCCAGCGGCACTCGCTGGAAGCCCTCAACATTATGGATGATACGGCGCATATCGCACTGCCAGGTTCGCCGTATGACGGGCTGAGCCGTGCCGCCGCGCGCGAAAAAATTCTTGCCGACCTGGAAGCACTGGGATTGTTTGTGGCCGCGAAGGACCACACCAACTCCATTGGCCGCTGCGACCGCTGCAAGACGATTGTTGAGCCGCGGCTTTCCAAGCAGTGGTTCATCAAGATTCAGCCGCTGGCAGACAAAGCCATCGCCGCGGTGGAGACGGGCGCGATTCGTTTTACTCCCGAGCAATACGCGAAAACATATTTTGAGTGGATGCGGAATATCCACGACTGGTGCATCTCGCGGCAGTTGTGGTGGGGCCATCGCATACCGGCATGGCATTGCGCCGATTGCAGCGGCATCACCGTGGCGCGCGAGACGCCGGCGAAGTGTTCGCAATGCGGCAGTGAAAAAATCACGCAGGAAACCGACGTGCTCGACACGTGGTTCAGCTCCGGCCTGCTTCCCTTCACGGTTTTCGGTTGGCCTACTGCAGACGGCAAAGCCAATGCCGACATGGCGGCCTTCTATCCCACGTCGCTGCTGGTGACCGGCTTCGACATTCTTTTCTTCTGGGTGGCACGCATGATTATGCTGGGCTGCCATTTCATGCTTGACGTACCCATGCCCGATGGCAGCAAGCGCGAGTTGAAGGACGCTGTACCATTTCGCGATGTCTACATCCATGCGTTGGTGCGTGATGCCGACCGGCAGAAGATGTCGAAGACCAAGGGCAACGTGATTGACCCGATTGAAATTGTGAAGCAGTACGGCACCGACGCGGTGCGCTTCACGCTGGCCAGCATGGCTTCTCCGGGTACAGATATTGCTTTCAGTGAGGCCCGCACCGAAGGCTACCGTGCCTTTGCCAATAAAATCTGGAACGCTGCGCGCTTCATCTTCATGAATATGGAACGCGCGCGCGAAGCCGGCATCACAGTGGACCTGGGCAAGCTGAGTGCGGCATTGCATCCGGAACACGCGCCGCTGGAAGCGCGATGGATTACTGCGCGGCTGGCAGAGGCAGCAACGCAGGTAAACAAGTCGCTGGATGAATATCGCTACGACGAAGCGGCCAACTTCATCTACCAGTTTTTCTGGGGCGACCTGTGCGACTGGTATCTGGAAGTGGTGAAGCTGCGTCTGAATTTTGACGATGCGGCACAAAAGGCCGAAACTGAAGCCGCATTGACGACGTTGGTGGCAGTGTTTGAGTCGGCATTGCGTTTGCTATCGCCGATCATGCCATTCATCACCGAAGAGATTTGGTATGCGCTGTACGAAGGCAAGCCGCCGGTGAAGTCGATTGCGTTGACGCGGTATCCGCAGGCCGCTGATTTTGCGAAGAGCGAGCCCGCGCTGACCGCGATGAAGACGCTGCAGGATTTAATCACAACCGTTCGCGCGATGCGCAAGGAACTTGGCGTGCCGGAAAAGGATCCTGTGCCGGTACAGATTTTTGCCGCGAATCGCATAGTGGCTATTTGCGATGACAATGCCGAGATGCTGGCGCGGTTGGGGCGCATCAGCCAGATGGATTTTGCAACTGCTGCGTTAAGCGGTTCGAACGCACGCAGCACGCCGGAGTTTGATGTCGCCGTAATTTACGAGCGCGTGATTGACGTGCCTGCGGAGCGCGAGCGCCTGACCAAAGAGTTGGCCAAGTTTGAAAAGGGCCTGGCAGCGGCGGAAAAGCAATTGGGCAACGAGGCCTTTCTGGCCAAGGCGCCCGATGCCGTTGTGGCCGGACTGAAGAAGCAGCAATCGGAAACACAGTTGATGTATGACAAAACCCGGGCCGCACTGGAGGCCCTGCCGAAATAACCATGGGTTCCTGATGGGGTACGCCAGCCGCTGATTTTGAGTGACAGCGCAGTGTGCGTTTCGGCAAGATGAAGTGATGTTTACCCGCAGCGGCCATGCCGTGCACGGGCCTGTACGAAGGGGAGAACCGCAGGATGGACTGGAGCAGCCGCCGAATCCACACGATCCTTGAAGCGTCCTTGCTGGAGGACCGCGCAACCAGCGACGCCACCACGGCGCTGACGATTGATCCGGCCCTGCGCGCTTCTGCCACCGTGCTGGCCAAGGAGGATTGCGTAATCAGCGGCCTCGGCTGCATCGCACAGTACCTGCAGACCTTTGCGCAGTTGGAGGGCTACAGCAGCCCGCATATGGCGCCGCGATTTGATGTGATTCATCACCCGGAAATTTTTGATGGCGTACGCGTCAAACGCGGCCAGTCCATCGCCGTCATCCGTCATAATGCCCGCGCGATCCTGGCCTGCGAGCGCGTCATCCTGAACATGATGCAACGCATGAGCGGTGTGGCCACGTTGACGCAGCAATATGTAAAAGCTGTGGCCGGCACCGGCGCGAAGATTCTCGACACGCGCAAGACAATTCCCGGCCTGCGTGTGTTGGATAAGTACGCAGTGACCTGCGGCGGCGGCATGAACCACCGGCTCGATTTATCCGACGGCATCCTGATTAAAAACAACCACATCTCATTGGGCGGCGGATTGAAGACCGTGCTGGAAAAAGCGTTGGCGCGCCGCAAACCCGGCCAAGTGGTGCAGGTCGAGGTGCGCACGTTTGATGAGCTGACCGAAGCATTGCGGGGCGGGGCGGAATCCATCCTGCTCGATAATCTTTCTGTTGCGGACACCAAACGCGCCGTGAAGCAGGTGCGTTCGCACTCGGCCGGCATACCGATTGAGGCCTCCGGCGGCATGCGGCTCGACACCGTGCGCGAATATGCGATGGCCGGCGTGGACTATATTCCAGTCGGCGCGTTGACGCATTCGGCCACCGCTGTGGACATGAGCATGCGCATTACAGCGGACATTTACTAACCGCATGTCGGCAGAACCCTACGACATCGCTGCACTCCATACCGAACTTGCCGGAAGCCTTCATGCCGGCAATGTGCATTACTTCGCCGAAACCGACTCCACCAATTCACTGGCGATTGCCGCAGCACAGGCAGGCGCGCCCACGGGCAGCGTATTTATTGCCGACATGCAGACAGCCGGTCGCGGTCGCGGTGCGCACCAGTGGCATTCCCCAGCAGGCCTGGGCCTGTACCTCAGCGTGTTGTATCGGCCGCAATTGGCGGCTTCGCGCGCGTTGCTGCTGTCGCTGGCAACGGGTCTCGCTGCACAGTCTGCGATTCGCAGGAGCGCCGGCATCACGATTGATATTCGCTGGCCGAATGATTTGATGATTGCCGAAAAAAAATGCGGCGGCATTCTGGTGGAAACATCCGTAGAGCCGAGCGGCCAGCTGCGACACGCGGTCATCGGCATTGGAATCAACGTACGCCACACGCATCTACCGGAAGAGCTTGCGACCATTGCCACATCGTTACACCTTGCCAACGGCGGCGATTACGACCGCCAGAAACTACTGGTTGCGCTGCTGAAATCGCTCGATGATGAAGTCCGCCTGTTGGAGTCCGCGCATTCTGCCGAGGCCCTGCTCGAGCGCTTTGAAGCTGCATCAACATGGGTACGCGGCAAACGTGTTCGCGTGGAGGAGGCAGGCGGATATACTGGCATTACCGCCGGTTTATCGCCGCAGGGATTCCTGCTGGTGCAAACTGATGAGGGTCCGCGCACCGTGCTTTCCGGCGGCGTACGTGCGTTATAAATTCCATGAATGAAAGTCGGTTCAGGGGCTCATGCTGCTCGCGATTGATGTAGGCAATTCCAACACTGTACTCGGCCTGTTTAATACAGGCGGAGAAGACCCCACTGCGCTCATCGCAGAGTGGCGCGTGAACACCAATCGCCATCACACTCGCGATGAATACAGCATCATCTTCCGGGACCTGTTTGCACTGCGTTCGATTGATTCGAACCAGGTGACAGGCATCATCATCTCTTCCGTCGTTCCGCCGATTGATTCCGCACTGCGGCAGGTGTGCGAAGCTTACTTTCATTTGAAGCCGATTTTTGTCGAGCCCGGCATCAAGACCGGATTGCCGGTATTGGTGGATAACCCGTCTGAAGTTGGCGCCGATCGTATTGTGAATTGCGTTGCCGCCTACGAACAGTTCGGCGGGCCATGCATTGTGGTGGATATGGGAACGGCGACGACCTTCGACGTCATCAGTCCGCGTGGTGAATACGTTGGTGGTGCGATTGCGCCCGGCCTGAGCATTGCTGCGGATGCTTTATTTACGCGCGCGGCGAAACTGCCGCGGGTGGATGTACGGCGTCCGGCAAAAGTAATCGGCACGAATACGACAGAGCATCTGCAGATTGGTTTGTACTATGGGTATATCGGCCTGGTGGATGGAATTCTCGAGCGACTGATTGCTGAAGTCGGTCCGCAGACAAAAATCATTGGCACCGGTGGGCTGGCCCGGCTGATTGCGGGCGGATCTAAATACATTGGCTCGGTGGACCCAATTCTTACACTCCACGGTTTGCGTCTGCTTTACGAACGCAATACAGGGACCGACAGACCTTCAGCCAGACGCAAGGCCGAACATGATGTGAAGCCGGATGCAAAATCCGTTGCCGCAAAATCTGAATAAAGCAGCCACGGGCACAACCTGCCCACAAGGACCACCACCGCCCGTGCAGAATTATTTCAACTACTTCACGGAAATTGAGCAGCGATTTCAGCAACGCCGCGGATCCTTGTTGATGCTCTCCACGCTGGACTGGGCGTTGATTGAAACCTGGCGAGAGGCCGGCATACCTCTGGAAGCCGTGCTGCGCGGCATCGATAATGCATTTGACCGCTACGAGGAACGTAAGGCGCGAGCGCCACGCGGTCTTCAAAAAGTGAACGGTCTTGCATGGTGCGCGCAGGAAGTACTGGCCAGCGCAGAACAGACTGTGGATGCCGCGACTGGAACAGCAAAAGATAAATCTGTCTCCACGGCAGATAGCGGGTTTGAACCCGCCCGCATTGCTGCCTATCTAAGATCCGCAGCGCAAGCATTGCGCAATGCAACATTAGCTGCACCGGCTGACAACGTAGCAAAAGAAATCGCCGACAAGCTGGACTCGCTGGCCGCGCCGCTTGAGGCAGACACGCAAAGCTCGGTACAGACGATTGAGTCGCTGGAGTTGCAGTTGACTACACTCGAAGAGAAATTCTTCGCCGCGCTGCTGACCTCCGCATCTGAAGACGAGTTACTTGCGCTGCGCGAACAGGCTGCACGCGAATTGGCGCCGTATCGCAGCCGTATCAGTGCCGCGCAATCGCGGCAGATTGAACAGCAATTCCTGCGCAAGCGTTTGCTGGAAGCGCGTTCGCTGCCGCGTCTGAGTCTGTTCTACATGGGGTTGGCATGAGGCAACCCAAGCTAACACTAACGATTGAGAAAGCAATTTACGGCGGAGCCGGCCTGGCACGCGTACCTGCCGATGGCGCTGCACGCGGTGGTAAAACCGTCTTCATCCCGATGACGCTGCCCGGCGAAATTGTTGAAGTTGAAATTCAAACAGAGAAAAAGCAGTTTGCCAATGCAACGTTGCTGCGCGTGATTCAACCATCACCCGCGCGGATTGAGCCGCCTTGCCAGCACTACGGAATCTGTGGCGGTTGCGATTATCAACACGCAACTGTGGAGTCGCAACTAGAAATCAAGCGCAGCATTTTGCAGGAATCACTGGACCGCGC